>ENA-OXEW01000015-OXEW01000015.1-human-gut-metagenome-genome-assembly--contig:-NODE-15-length-164306-cov-25.653725_pt1 | contig 164306 bp, 148 predicted proteins | sample MGYA00249363_ERZ652259 | MGnify/ENA primary metagenome ERZ652259 (study PRJEB26925, sample SAMN05826541) | human gut metagenome | biome: ENVO:2100002; feature: ENVO:00000062; material: ENVO:00002003...
AAAACAAGAAAAACGCTTCTGGAGTGCTGACCAAAAGCGTTTTGTCTACAGTCTGAGGTGCTGCGAAGCTTATCGCAGCACCTGAATTCTCGCCATTGCTCTCTGCAATGCCGTCTCTGCCCTGGCAATATCCGTCTCCGGCGTCTTGCTGCGCAGTCTCTCTTCCGCACGGTGCAATGCTGCCTCCGCACGGTTTTCATCGATCTCATTCGGCCATTCGATAATCTCTGCCAGAATGGTAACTCCTTCGGGAAGGATCTCGGCGAATCCGGAATGCAATGCTGCCTCCTTCTCTCCGTCCTTCTCCGTAATATGCAGGATACCCGGCTTCACGATCACCGTCAGGGGAATGTGGCCCGGAAGGACACCAATCTGTCCTTCCGTGGTATTGAATTCTACCATATCCACAATTCCCTCATAGAATACTCTTTCCGGGGTTATGATACGAAGTGTGAATTCTTTATCTGCCATATCTGTACTCCCCTCTCATGCTATGCATGAACCTTTGCCAGTACATCATCAATGCTTCCGGCATTCAGGAAGTAGCTCTCCGGAATATCATCATGCTTACCGTCCAGGATCTCACGGAATCCACGGATGGTCTCGCTGATAGGTACATATTTCCCTTCCAGACCGGTGAACTGTCCTGCCACGAAGAAAGGCTGGGACAGGAATCTCTGGATCTTACGGGCGCGGGATACGACCAGCTTGTCTTCCTCGGACAGCTCATCCATACCGAGGATAGCAATAATATCCTGTAATTCCTTATATCTCTGCAGGATCTCCTGTACACCGCGGGCGGTCTCATAATGCTCCTTACCTACGATTCTGGGATCCAGAATGCGGGATGTGGACTCCAGAGGATCCACTGCGGGATAAATTCCCAATTCTACAATAGAACGGGACAGAACCGTGGTGGCATCCAGATGTGCGAATGTGGTCGCAGGTGCCGGGTCTGTCAGGTCATCCGCAGGCACATAAACTGCCTGTACGGAAGTAATGGAACCGTTCTTGGTGGATGTGATACGCTCCTGGAGCGCACCCATCTCTGTCTGTAATGTAGGCTGGTATCCTACTGCGGAAGGCATACGGCCTAACAGTGCAGATACCTCACTTCCGGCCTGGGTGAATCGGAAGATGTTGTCGATGAACAACAGCACATCTTTTCCGCCCTTGTCACGGAAGTACTCTGCCATGGTCAGTCCGGTCAGACCGACTCTCATTCTTGCTCCGGGGGGCTCGTTCATCTGTCCGAATACCATGGTGGTCTTGTCCAATACGCCGGACTCCTGCATCTCGTGGTACAGGTCGTTACCCTCACGGGTACGCTCGCCTACACCGGTGAATACGGAATATCCGCCGTGCTCGGTTGCGATATTACGGATCAGCTCCTGGATCAGTACGGTCTTACCTACACCGGCACCACCGAACAGACCGATCTTACCACCCTTCTGATAAGGGCAGAGCAGGTCAACGACCTTAATACCGGTCTCCAGCAGTTCTGTGTCCGTAGACTGCTCTGCGAAGGTCGGTGCGGCACGGTGGATAGGCTCGTAAGACACTCCTGCCGGTACCGGCTTGTTATCAATCGGCTGACCCAGTACATTAAATATTCTGCCCAGGGTATTCTCTCCTACCGGTACGGAAATGGGAGATCCGGTGGCGATAGCCTCCATTCCTCTCACAAGTCCGTCGGTAGTACCCATGGCAATACATCTGACAGTGTCATCACCCAAATGCTGGGAGACTTCCACTACCAGTTCTCCTCCATCTCTGGTAGGGATGCGGATCGCGTCATTGATCTCGGGAAGTTTGCCCTCATCGAAGCGTACATCCAGTACGGCGCCGATGACCTGGGTGATCCTTCCTTTATTCTCTCCTGCCATTTCTACCTCTTTCCTGCCCACTATGCGGGCATTTCATAATCAACTCACATTTTGCACTGTTTTTCTCTGGCAGTCTTTGTATCTTCCACGCAGACACGCTTGCGCTCGGATCGGAACGTAGCGGCACTAAATTCGCGCTGAATCGCTCATTAAGTGCCGACGTTCCTTTACGGTCTGCTTAGGAATGATACAAAACCTGCCAGAGACATAACTGCAAAATATAAATATTAAAGCGCCTCTGCGCCTGCAATGATCTCTGTAAGTTCCTGGGTAATGCTTCCCTGTCTTGCGCGGTTGTACTTCAGTGACAGATCACTGATCATATCCTCCGCATTGCTGGTGGCATTATCCATGGCCTGCATACGGGCACCGTTCTCACTGGCTGCCGCTTCCATCAGTGCACCATAGATCAGACTGGATATATATTTCGGTATGATCATATCCAGTGCTTCCACATCTTCCGGTTCGAAATTCATCAGCGCATCGGCACCCTCTGTGGATGCACCCGCCTCTGCATCATATTCCACGGGCAGAAGCTTCAACAGCTTCGGCTCGTGGCTCACCGTGTTCTTGAAGTGTGTGTATGCCAGATAAATCTCGCCGATCTCTCCGGCTGCAAATGATGTCAGCAGTTTGTCCGACAGAAGCATTGCTTCGGCATATGTGGGCTCTTCGATGACCTCCGGATAGGATTCCTTCACGGTATATCCCTTTCTCTCCAGAATCTCCCGGCCCTTATTACCGATGGCATAGACCACAACGTCTTCTGCCTTCCACTCCTCCTGTCCAGTGATCAGCTTGGCCACATTGGAGTTGTAACCGCCTGCCAGACCTCGGTTGGAGGTGATGACAATGACCGCCTTTTTGGGGGAAGCCCCCGGAACGAGATACTTATGTTCCAGATGACCTACCCTGGACAGGATATTGTTTACGGTATCATACATACAGTCAAAATACGTCTGAGAACGTTCTGCACCTGCTCTGGCTCTCTGAAGCTTTACCGTAGATACCAGCTTCATGGCCTTGGTGATCTGCTGTGTGCCCTGAATGCTGGTCTTACGGCGCTTGATATCACGCATTGATGCCATAGTTACCTCTCATTCTGCCGCAATCTGCGGCCGACACACTTATTTCAGAAATTCTGCCTTGAAATCATTCAGGGCTTTTACCAGCTTCTCTTCCGTAGCATCGGAGATCACTTTTTCCTCAGCGATTGCTGCGGGGATCTCGGGATGCTTCGTATCCAGATACTCGAAGAATTCCTTCTCGAATCTGGTGATTTCCTCTACAGGCACATCCAGCAGGAATCTCTTGGTTACTGCGTAGATGATGATGACCTGATATTGTACCGGCATGGGCTGGTACTGAGGCTGCTTCAGCACTTCTTTGATCCGTTCGCCCTGTGCCAGCTTCTCCTTGGTATCCGCATCCAGTTCGGATCCGAACTGTGCGAAGGAAGCCAGCTCTCTGTACTGGGCAAGCTCGGTACGGATAGGTGCTGCGATCTTCTTCATAGCCTTGATCTGTGCGGCACCACCTACACGGGATACGGACAAACCTGCATTTACCGCAGGACGGAAACCGGAGTTGAACATTTCTGTCTCCAGATAGATCTGTCCATCGGTAATGGAAATAACGTTGGTAGGGATGTATGCAGATACATCGCCTGCCTGGGTCTCGATGATGGGAAGTGCCGTCAGGGAACCTCCGCCGTATTCGTCGCTCATGCGGACTGCACGCTCCAGCAGTCTGGAATGCAGGTAGAATACGTCACCGGGATATGCTTCACGTCCGGGCGGACGACGAAGGAGCAGGGAGAGTGTACGGTATGCAGTAGCATGTTTGCTCAGGTCATCATATACCACCAGTACGTCTTCTCCGTTCTCCATCCACTCCTCACCGATCGCACAACCGGAATAAGGAGCGATATACTGTAAGGGAGCCAGGTCACTTGCCGTGGATACCACAACGGTGGTATAAGCCATGGCACCGAACTCCTCCAGTGTTTTTACGATATTAGCCACGGTAGATGCTTTCTGACCGATAGCTACATAGATACATTTTACATTCTGACCCTTCTGGTTGATGATCGTGTCGATCGCAATAGCGGTCTTACCGGTCTGACGGTCACCGATGATCAGCTCACGCTGACCTCTTCCGATGGGAACCATGGAGTCGATTGCCTTGATACCTGTCTGGAGCGGCGTGTCCACGCTCTTACGAGTGATTACACCACTTGCCACACGCTCAATCTTACGGAATTTGTCAGTCTGTACGGGGCCTTTACCATCAATAGGCTGTCCTAAGGAGTTCACTACTCGTCCAAGCAATGCATCTCCTACGGGAACCTCTACCACACGTCCGGTGGTCTTGACGATATCACCCTCTTCGATATTGCTGGCACTTCCCAACAATACGACACCGACATTATCTTCTTCCAGATTCAGCACCATGCCATATACATCGCCGGGGAACTGTAACAGCTCACCCTGCATGGCATTTTCCAGTCCATGTACACGAGCGATACCATCCGCTACCTGAATGACGGTTCCGACATCGGATACATCCAGCTGGGAAGAATATCTTTCGATCTGTTCCTTAATGACGGAACTAATTTCTTCTGGTCTTAAATTCATGGATCTGTCGCACCTTTCTTTCAGCCGGTCATCCCAGCTGAATATTTAATAATTGTTTCTTCATATCTTCCAGTTTGGTCCGGATACTGCTGTCCACCACCCGGTCACCCACCCGGATCACCATTCCGCCGATCAGCGTCGGATCCACATGGTAATACACATCAAAGGTCTGATAGGAAGTCGTAGCCAGCAGCTTATTTTTCACTGCCTGCTTCTGGGCCTCCGTCAGCTCCACTGCGGTATCCACATATGCGGTTCCCATCTTTTCAGATTCTCTGACCAGTTCGGTAAAATAAGCAAAGATTGCCTTTAATGAGCCGTAACGTTCCTTGGTCACCACGATCTTCAGAAACTCTGTCAGATCATCACTGACTCTGCCACGGAAGACCTGTTCCACCATGGAGAGTTTTTCCTGTTTGGGGATTCCGGGATGTTTCATCAGCTTGTCAAAATCCGGATTGTCTTCCAATATTTTCTCAAGCTGTGCGGTCTCATTCATCAGCTGGATCGCATTTCCATGGTCGACTGCCGCTTCGAAAAGGGCTTCTCCATAGACTTTGGAAACTAATTTTGCCATGTATCCTCACCCATTTCCTTCAGCGTCTCTTCGATCAGGCTGTTCTGTCTGGTGGTGTCTATGGAAGCTCCTACCAGCTTACCTGCCATGACAGATGCCACGGATACGATCTCCTGTTTGATCTCATCGGACATTTTCTGCTTTTCCAGTCTGGCTTCTTCCTGTGCTCTCGCCAGGATTCTGGCTGCCTCTTCCTTGGCCTGTGTGACGATACGCTCCTCGTTCTGAAGAGCCCGTCTTCTGGCATCACTTAAGATGTCCTCCGCCTCTTTGTCGATGTCTTTCAGCTTCGCCTCATACTGTGCCTTCAGTTCTGCGGCCTTTTCCTGATTGTCCTTTGCCTCTTCCAGTTCTCCCCTGATCTTCTCTTTACGATCATTTAAGAACTTTCTGGCCGGATTGAACAGAAAATAGCTGAGTGCCAGGAACAATACGAAGATGGCAATGATCATCAGGCAGGAGTCTGCCAGCAGCTGCCAGTCCAGGTCAAACAGTCTTGACATGGTCTCGCCTTCTGTTAATAGTATCATTTTCATCCGCATTCCTTTCGTTTAATCAGGGAAGTAAGGGCTTTACGAACAGCAGCAGCATAGCAATCAACAGACCGTACAGACCGGTGGTCTCGGCAACTGCCTGTCCCAATAACATGGTAGAAGTGATCTCGGACTTTGCTCCGGGATTACGTCCTACTGCTGCAGCAGCGTGTCCTGCTGCGATACCCTGGCCTACACCGGGTCCGATACCGGCAATAACTGCCAGACCAGCACCGATTGCAGAACAGCCTAAGATAAAGTTTTCATTAAAATCCATAGTAAATCCTCCTATTATTGAGATTCTTATCAGAATCTTTCTAGCATAGTTTCAGATAGCCATACCTGAACAGTACAGCTTTAAGCGTCTCCTCTTGCATTGGCAATGTAAGTCATGGTCAGCATACAGAATACGTATGTCTGGATGGCTCCGGAGAACAGGTCAAAGTATACATGCAGTGCTGCGGGCCACGCTGTAGCGATCACACCCAACAGTCCGTAGATCAGTGCCATCATTACCGTTCCGGACAATACGTTTGCGAACAGACGTAATGAAAGGGAAATCGGTACTGCGATCTCACTGATCAGGTTAATGGGCAGCCAGATCGGCAGCCAGGGGGGCAGCGGGGAACACATGCCTTCCCAGATTTCTTTCGGCTTCTGGTACTTGAACTGATTGTAATGGATCAGCAGGAAGGTCAGAACACCGAGAGGCAATGTCACGCCGTAGTCCGCTGTGGGGGGACGCAGGCCTAACAGACCGGAAATATTGCTCACCAGAATGAAGATGAAGATCGTTCCGATGTAGTTGTAGAACTTCGGTGCGGCCTTGCCCATGGGAGCATCCACCATGGCATCCAGCTTCTCCACGATCAGCTCCACCACATTCTGAAAACCTTCCGGCACTTCTCTGGCTTTGGCCATCTGGCGGTTGGCAGCAATGGCAAAACCAATGATAAGCAACATGACGATCAGCACACACACATGTGTGGTCGTTATCCATACCTCATGGCCGAAAAAGGAATACTTAAACACGCCATGTATCATAAAGTCGATATTGTCGGCACCGGATAACAGAATTCCATGTTCCATTGTTTCACCTCCTTATTGTTTATTCTGTTGTTCCTCTGTCACTTCTCCATCCTTCGGGGCTTCCGCTTCTTCCGCAGTCTGCGGAGCAGTTTTGTCTTCCGCAGTCTCCTCCGGCATCGCCTGGGGTATCGGATCCGTCTCGTGGAACAGTTTATTGCATAATTTATGGGTAAGCGGCTGTAGAAATGCCGTTACTTTCATACATATAACATAGGTGAAAAAGAAAATCAGAGGATTCATCACTCCGGTCTTCATCATCACCAACAGGAAAAAAATCAACATGACATATCGTAAGACATAGGCACGGATGATCATTTTCGTAGCAGTCTTCTCGGGCTGGTCCAATGCCCGGTCCAGGGAACGGTACATATGATATGTGGAAACCAGCGCCAGCAGAACGCCAAACCACAGACTTTTGGCATACATTGCTTCATCCTTTGCAATAAATGCTCCTATGATCTGCGCTGACACTCCCAGGAACAAGATCCCCAGATCCATCTCCAGAACCGTTCTATTTATCTTTTTTAGTGTGTTTATCATCGCCGTCTTCATAAATTGTCCTGGCCATCCGGTATACATTCTGCCCTCCGGCCACAGCTCCCATACAGAAAAGCAGGATCATCCAGAAGTCCGTTCCGAAATGTTTATCCAGCCAGATGCCGGCTGCGGACATCAGGCAGATCGGTACCAACATATTGATACCAAATTGCATGATCAGTGTGATCGCCCGAAACACCTGTCTGTCGTAGGGTTTCTTTTTTCTTGACACTGTGTCCTCCTGTGTTGATTTCTGCTCTCAGCATTTATTTTTGTACATTTTTGAAAATATTTTCCCACTGCAGGGCAAACCTATAGTCATTATAACGAAATCTTAATATGATGTCCAGTAAAATCCTCCTGTCCAGATGGTAAAAAATCTATAAAATCCTGCGAAAAAAAGATTGACTTGAAATCTCTCCGGAAGTACTATTTGAGTAACTATTCAGTGACTTTACACCCTTATAGAAAGAAGGATGACGCGAATAAAGACTACAGACATCAAAAGACAGCTGCGGATCCGTATCGCCACCCCTGAGGATGCTGCAAGGCTGGTTGCCATTTATGCCCCTTATGTGGAAAATACCTCTATTACCTTTGAGTACATCGTTCCTTCCGCAGAAGAATTTGCGGACCGGATCCGTCACACTCTTACCCGTTATCCTTACCTGGTGGCTGAACTGGACGGGGAGCCGGCAGGATATGCTTACGCATCCGCTTTTAAAAGCCGCGCTGCTTATGACTGGTCTGTGGAGACTTCCATCTATGTCAGCCGGGATCTTCGAAGCAGCGGTGTCGGCAGTCTGTTATACGAAAAGCTGGAGGAATACCTGACCGCACAGCACGTCTGCAATGTCTGTGCCTGCATCACCTACCCCAATCCTCCCAGCATCGCCTTCCACGAAAAGCATGGTTATAAAACCGTGGCACATTTTCACGCTTCCGGTTACAAGCAGGATGCATGGCATGATATGATCTGGATGGAGAAGACGCTGTGTCCTCACACGATCCCTCCCAGGCCTTTTATCCCGTTTCCGGAACTGTGACCGTTGTAAAGCACACCGCACAAAGGAGAAACTCTATGAGCAACGAACTTCAGATCTACCGTAAACGGCTGATCCCGGAAGAATGCATTTTATTAAAGGATGATATTATCGTCGAGCAGAACGAAGACTACATTCTGACCAAATGGAAGACCTTGAATCCCAAGACCACGTTTTCCCACGGCTGTTCCTGCTATTATCTCAAGGAAGGCTTCAAGATCAGCAAGTTCTACCGCCATGACGGTTCTCTGCTGTACTGGTACTGCGATATTGTGGAATATACTTCCCGGCCGGAAGATAATTCCCTGATCGTCACGGATCTGTTGGCTGACATTATCCTCTATCCCGATGGAAGGATGCATGTCGTGGATCTGGACGAGCTGGCCGAGGCTCTGGAAAAGGGGCTGATCACCCAGGCTCAGATGAGTGCCTGCCTGCGCCAGCTGAACAACCTGATCACCATTATCTACCGGGACAAGTTCGACAGGCTGCAGAATCCGTTGGATAGGAGCGGGCTGTAGCTGCAGTGCTTACTTTTTGCTCCCTGGTCAGAACTATTCAGAGTAACACATTCGCAAAATAAATGAGAGCATAGGCTCTTACGGACACAAGTGTCCGACGAGCTTCTGCTCTCACTTACTTTACTCTGAATAGTTCAGCAGGTTTCCGATGCAGTGTCCCAGAATCGTCAACAGTGTAATATCTTCATCCGACCACTTACGGTTGCGGTTGAACACATCATAGTTCACGATCACATTCGGCACTCCCTCTTTGCGGCAAAGACATTGCAGGAAAGCACCGATCTCCTGCTTCTGCATCACGGCAAATGCCGCCGGATCCTGGGATCTGAGTTTCAATGTGTTGGATTCTATAAAATTATCATCATCCCCGAATAGCGCAAGATACTTCTCATCTTCAAAAAGTCCTCTTCCATCCGGTACTTCTACCATGTAATTACCATTCCGGCATACCAGCTGCGCTCCCGACTCTGAATAAATCGTGATTCCATCCAGATCGAAGAGACTGCGGATCTGCTGCAGACGTTCTTCCTTTTTTACAATGGAGTTCACACCGGATACACACAGTTCGGTGATCATCTTCGTGATGACTTCCCGCTTTTTCTCCTTAGATACCGCATAGGCCATAGCCATGTTCTGCATATCGTCGCTTTCCAGCTTGCCGTGAAGTCTCTCTTCATAGATGATATGGCGGTTCTTGCCTTTTTCCTTGGCCAGATAGAGTGCCTTATCCGCCTTGCGCATCAGTTCCTCGTATTCGCTTCCATCTACCGGATACTCCGATACGCCGATAGAAGCTGTCACATGGGTCTTCGGATCAAATGCCAGAGCAAATTCCTTCGCAATGGTCTTCAAAAGTGTCTTCAGCTGTTCTCTGGTCTCTACTTTCTCCAACAGGATCACATACTCGTCTCCGCCGAATCGTCCGATCACGCCCCGCTGTCCCACCAGCACCTGCATGATCTCCGCCACTCTGCGGATGACCTGGTCACCAAAAATATGTCCGTAGGTATCATTGATATGTTTGAAATCATCAATATCAATGATCACCAGCCATCTGGTACTATGATCCTTGCAGTTCAGCTGTTCGATGGTGTACTCTGTCCATGCCCGCTTGTTCAGCAGACCGGTTCCGGCATCTCTGGCTGCCGGAGTCAGATAATAGGCTTCCTTCTCCCGGTTTCTGTCCGGGGTTATGATGCCCGCTACCATATCACGCTTCTTCGGGATCCGTGCGCCTTTGACCTTCCATATTCCCTTGTCCTCCTGCCCGCTGACGAATTCCATCTCGAAGAAATCGTCCCCGTTACGCAGATGTGCGCAAAAGGTCCGCAGCTGATCTTCCAGTCTGGAAATATCACTGCCCTCATGTGCCTGTTCCACATTCCGGATCAGCGCATTCATAGGCCCTTCAAACTGGTTCATGGCCCGCTCGTTGACATATTTATAGACCGTAATACTGTCCTGTTCGATCAGATATTCAAAAAAGTAAACATCTTCCAATGTCATAAAATGACGGTACTTCAGAATGCTCTGCTCCAGTCGTAAATTCCGGTTCTCCAGATCATGAATATCTGAAACGGTGATCTGATACAACGGAATCCCGTTCTCCGTCTGTTCACTCTGTTCCAGACGCAGATACACATTCCTTACACTGTCCTTCAGATTGTGAAGCACCGTGATCAGTTCCAGCGGTTGGAACGTATCCGCCTCCACTGCTTTTTTCAACAGCTCCCCGTCTTCCGGCAGAAGCAGCTCACTCACCGGCCGGAAAGAATTCTCCCCTACGAATTCATAGAAAAATTCCGACGCCTTGGCTACTACCAGATCCTGCCTTACGAAGATCTTCCAGTCCATGATTCTATTTGCATAACCCTTTTGTTCTACGCTGTTGAGTCTCATAGATTTTCGCTTTCGTTTAATAAAATACGTGTCCGCCGATATTGATACCTGTCAGTCCTTCCACCGGTGTGCGGAAATATACACAGTTTCCTACATTGGTCACACCGGACATAGCCTCGTCTGCCGCCTGGTAGCAGCGGCTGGTGGCTTTATTGGTGGCCAATGCCAGTTCCAGACGTCCGCTGGCCACCGGTGAGAACTGTTTGTTCTGATAGATCACTCCTACCACTGTGTTGGGATATACAGAACTTCTGACACGGTTGATAACCACACTGGCTACCGCCAGCTGACCGTCATAGGGTTCTCCGCCCGCTTCACAATAGATCAGATTTGCCAGCAGATAACGGTCTCCCTCTTCAAAGGAGATATCCGAAATGTCCCGCCAGGTTGCGTTTGCCGCCTTCTGGGACATGGCGATCTCTTCTGCCAGCTTTTTCCGGAGTGTTTCCAGATTTTCTTCTTTTTGTTTGATCTCCTGTTCATATGCCAGGGCTCTCTGCTCTGCTTCCGAAATATCCCCGGCATATTTTGCAATGCTGTTAGATGTCTGGCTGATCAGACCGGACACCTTGCTTTTCTCGGCTTCCGCTGCCACCTTCAGACTATCCAGCTCCGTTTTCTCTGCCTGCAGTCTCGCCTCTTCCTCTTCGATCAGCTTGCGGTTCTCTTCGAATTCCTGCAGTTTCTTCTGGTCATAGGCTGCGATCCGTTCAAAAAAGTCCGCAGCGTTCAGCAGTTTATCGAAGCTCTGGGCATTCAGCAAAGCGTTGATGTAACTGGTCTCATTCCGCTCGTACATATCCCGTACCCGGATCACCATACACTCATACTGCCATGCTTCCGTAGCTTTCGCCTCTTCCAGACTGGCCTGGGTATCCGCGATCTCCTGCTCCTTGTCTGCGATCTGCTGTTCCAGATCTGACAGATTGTTACTGACTTCCGTCAGCTGACCGTTCAGATTATTCAGTTGTCCCTTGAGGGAATTCTGTTCTCCCTTCAGGTTCTCCAGATTATCATTTTCCTCATTCAGCTGATTCTGCAGGTTGTTTTTCTCTTCCTGCTCTTTCTGAATCTGCTGCCAGGTACTGCTGGTAGCTTCCACTTTGATATCTTCTGAAGAAAAGACTCCTGCAAGGATCACTGCTGTAAGCAGCACAGCTGTCTTCTGTAGGCGCTTCAACCGTTTTACTCCTTTTATCTGTTGCTTCAGACCTCGATGCGTATCATGCGGCCCGTCTTACGGTACTGCACGTAATTCACTCCGGCCGCGTCAAACATCCGCTTGGCTGCCCGGTTGGACGGAGTTCCCGCATACTTATCGCTGTCATATACCACCGTGCGGATCCCCGCCTGGATAATGGCTTTCGCACATTCATTGCAGGGGAAAAGAGAGACATACAGCTTCGTCCCCTCCAGGGAACCGCCACGATAATTCAAAATAGCATTCAGTTCACTATGTGTTACAAAGGGATACTTTGTCAGATTCCTGTCATTGTCGTTCTCCCTCTCCCAGGGGAACTCATCGTCGGAACACCCCTTGGGGAAGCCGTTGTATCCCATGGACAGGATCTTGTTGTCCGGGCTGACAATGCAGGCTCCCACCTGGGTATTCGGATCCTTGGACCGCATTCCAGACAGGTGGGCCACCCCCATAAAATATTCATCCCAGCTGATATAATCGCTGCGTTTGGCACTCATGGGTGTCTCCTTTATTTGGTACCGAAAATACGGTCTCCTGCATCTCCCAGTCCGGGAACAATGTATCCATGATCATTCAGCTTCTGATCCAGTGCTCCGATATAGATATCCACATCCGGATGTGCTTCCTGCATAGCTTTTACACCTTCGGGTGCAGCGATGATGCACAGCAGACGGATGCTCTTGCAGCCCTTGTCCTTTAACAGCTGGATGGCTGCGATGGAAGAACCGCCGGTAGCCAGCATGGGATCTACCACGAATACCTCACGCTCTGCACAGTCTGCAGGCAGCTTGCAGTAATATTCTACAGGCTTTAAGGTCTCAGGATTGCGATACAGGCCGATATGTCCTACTTTTGCAGCAGGGATCAGGGATAACATACCGTCTACCATACCCAGACCTGCACGCAGGATAGGTACCAGTGCCAGCTTTTTACCCTTTAACTGCTTCACGGTGGTCTTGCAGATAGGGGTCTCGATCTCTACTTCTTCCAGCTTCAGATCTTTGGTAGCTTCATAACCGATCAGCATTGCGATCTCGCTGATGTTCTGTCTGAAGTCCTTGGTACCGGTCTCCTTTCTGCGGATGATTCCGATCTTCTGCTCGATTAGGGGGTGATCCATAACTACTACTTTTGACATATTGTTGTCCTCCTGTGTTTTGTATTTGTTATAATGGTATTTCGTTGTTGTTCGTGTCTGTGTAATGCATTAAACCTCTTCGATCAGGCTGATTCTGCGGCTGTGTCTCTCTTCTCCGGAAAAAGGTGTATTCAGGAAAGTCTCCACGATCTCCAGCGCCAGGTTCTCACCGACAATGCCTGCACCCATTGCCAGCATGTTGGCATCGTTGTGCAGTCTGGTCATCTTCGCCGACAGAGGATCGGAGCAGAGTGCGCAGCGGATCCCCTTTACCTTGTTGGCAGAAATGCTGATACCGATACCGGTGGTGCAGATCACGATGCCCTTCTCGCAGGTACCGTCTGCCACAGCCCTTGCCGCTGCATGTCCGAACACAGGGTAATCGCAGCTTGCCTTGCTGTCACATCCCATATCCTGATATGGAATGTTCTTCTCCTCTAAATATTTCTTTACTCTTTCTTTCAGATCATATCCGCCATGATCACTTGCAATTGCTATCATTTTCCTTCTCCTCGTATTTTCTGTTTAAAGTTTTACTACTTTATGGCCCGCTGCTTTCAACAGCCGGTTCATAATGGCCTGTCCGAAGCCTTCCGTGGAAAATCCCTCGGAATAGATCTTTGTCACACCTTCATCATCGAATTCTCTCAGAATGGTGTACAGATGTCTGGCAATACTGTCCTCATCCTTACGGCTGCCGACACTTTTCACCACATCTGCTATATAACCGGACAGCATTTCTTCGGTTCCGATGATTCCGGTCTTCTCTCCTGCGGTATGGTCTGCTGCCGCAGCCCGGTTAATATACTCCCTTACCTGCCCCGGAGTTCCTTCTACGATGGTGAGTTCTCCCCTGGGTGCGTAATGTCTGTACTTCATTCCGGGGGCCTTGGGTGCCTGTCCGCTGTCTGCCCGCAGGATCGTGGTGTCCGTATCCACTGTTCCCAGCACTGTGCTCAGTTTCTCCTGGGTAATGTATCCGGGCCGCAGGATCTGTGGCGGTGTCACCGTCAGGTCAATAATGGTGGATTCCAGGCCAATCCCCACCTCACCGCCATCAATGATGGCATCGATCCGCCCCATCATATCTTCTTCGACATATTTTGCCACTGTGGGACTGGGCTTGCCGGAAGTATTGGCACTGGGCGCCGCAATATATCCCCCGCTGTATTTGATCAGCTTCTGCGCCGCCGGATGCGAGGGCATACGGATCGCTACCGTATCCAGACCACCTGTGGTCTCATAAGGCACCGCGTCTGATTTCGGCAGGATCATGGTCAGGGGACCCGGCCAGAAAGCATCCGCGATCTTCCGTGCCTCTTCCGGTACCTCCTTTGTAATCTTGTAAATGTCCTCAAACCGATAAATATGAACGATCAGTGGGTTGTCGGACGGTCTGCCCTTTGCCGCATATATTTTCTGGGAAGACGAAGGATTCAGTGCATCTCCCCCCAGCCCGTACACGGTCTCGGTAGGGAAAGCCACCAGTCCTCCCTGCTGCAGGATTGCTCCCGCCGCCCGGAGTTTCTCCTCATCTTCTTCGCTGACGGGGCCCTCTCCGGGACGAATCTTTATGATCTCAGTCTCCATGTTTTTACCTTCTGTGTTCTAAATTGCATTTAGATATAGTATATCATATCCCCAGTCAAATGGAAAGATTATTCCTTTCCGGTCTGCCGGGATGTTGTGTGTACAGAATAAACGGTCCATCCGACCAGCAGCGGAATCACCGCCACGGTCGGCAGTTCATAGCGGATTGCATTGGACATGGGGGATGCCAGGCACACCAACACGTTTATAAAGCTGGGAACCAACAGTATCAACGCACTGTATCTTTTCTTTTTCCACAGGAAAAATGCCAGCACTACCAGAATCCAGGTATACAATCCCGGAGTACACAGATACTTGATCAGCGGCAGCCGCATACTGAGGAACCAGATCTGCAGCAGAAACTCCGATGTCTGAATGGGGAATGTATGATGAATTCCCTGTTCCTGCGCATATTCCGGATACTCCAGCTGGATCCAGGCCTCTATGTTCTGTTCCACCGGTGCCAGATAGCCATAGCCCTTGTTGACAAATGCCGCCACATAGCATCCCGGATGCTTGAAAAACATCTGCACCCATATTTTCATGTAGGGCCCCAGGTCTCCGCCTCGATATAATATTTTGATGGGATCCGAAATCCGGGGTTCATAATTTTTCATAGCATCAAAGTTCAGGGTATCATTGATCACCTGTCTCTCATATTCCGTAACCTCATCTTCGTATTCGCAGACATATCTCGCCGTCTGCTGGAACGGTACGCTCAGCCCCTCGGAAGCTGCCGGTTTTCCCACATCGATCAACGCTCTGTATCCCACCACCGTGATCAGTTCATAGATCACCACAGTTGCCAGCAATACCAGGAATGCCTTCCTGCGTTCTTTGCCTTTCAGATAAATTGCCAGCAAAAGCAGTGCCGGAACAATCGCATAGATCCCGTTATTTCTAAGCAGGCAGGATAATACACTGAATACAATCAGTCCCGCCGCATCTTTCCCGCCACATTCCTTCTTTTTCAGTACCGACATCAGATATACTGCCTGTAACACCGTCATTTCCGCATACAGCAGATCTTTCTCAAACCATTGGGCATAGGTTCCCCAAAAAGGTGTCAGGGCGAAAAACAGGATTCCCACGGCACACCATTTCCATGAAATTCCCAGCTCCTGCAGTTTTTTCATGCTGAGGGAAAAAGCATAGGCCCCTACCAGTGTCTGCAGCAGGCAATACAGGAAAAAGCCGAAATTGGCATCTGCAATGGTTCTTCCCAGCACAAAACAGATTCCCATAATTGCGGAGGAAAATGGCGGATGTGCCGCTCCCCAGTCCTGTTCACCCAGAAACTGTTTCAGTTGCACCAGACCGTCCCCACTGGTAGTTCCCGGATAATTTAGCAGGATCCAGAACAGCCAGCTGAAGGCTATTACAAAAAAACCCACCATCTGTAGGTGCTTTTTGCCCTGCTCTGCGGGTAATTCCACATGCTCCAGCCCAAAATATACCAGGCGCAATACCAGATACAATAACACTGCAAACCCCAAAACACAGAACGTGGATAATAGTATCTGAAAAGAATTGCCCCACAGGAAAATGGCAGAATCATATTTCTTAAAGCTGATACATACTATAAGAAGGAATGACAGAATAACAGAAAGCACCAACGTTGCCACATCTGTCTTCGCCTCTCTTTTCTTCACTTCCTTAAGCATTACAAATACTGCCGCAGCCGTTAACAGATCTGTATAATCCAGCACCGTAAATGCTCCGCACAGTTTATTCAGCCCATTGACAAGATTCGAATCCACGTATCCTCCCAGGCAGACTTCAAATGTACATTGCAATGCCAGTGTCACGATCACGGTCAACAGAACATTTCTTATTTTTTGATATCGTCTCATTTTCTCTCCCGTAACTTTATAAAATTCTGTCATAACGTATAAATCCTATATTATCATAATAACACTATGTATACAACTCGTGCCTTTATTTTGTATTTCCCGTTTCAATCCCTCTGTATCCCGTTAATGTACTGTAAAATTCCTTTGTGGATCGACCATGCCACTCTGTCCTGATAGGCCTCGTCACACAGTTTTCCCGCCTCTGCCGCATTGGACAGGAAGCCGCATTCCACAATGACGATGGTTCCTTTGGTTTTTTTCAAAAGATAATAGCTGTCGTTGGGCTTGATCTGCCGGTGGTTCTCCGGATCCAGATCCTGGACCAGCTGTGTCTGGATCAGCCCTGCCAGTTGTTCCCCTCCGCTGCTGCCATTATAATAGAAGACCTGCGCTCCGTGCACATACTCTTCCGGATAGCTGTTCTGATGGATGCTCACCGTGAGAACCGGATCCGTCTGCTCAATCTTTTCGATCCGGCGTTTCATATCCTGCACTTTCTTATTGGGAGCAGATGCATCATACAATCCATCCTCCGTCTCTCTGGTCAGCACCACCCGGATTCCGTCTGCCTCCAGATACTGTCTCAGTTTCTCTGTGATCCGGAGATTGATATCCTTCTCCGGTGCTCCGTTGATACCAATCTTCCCCGGGTCATCCCCGCCATGGCCGGCATCGATCACTACCGTCGGTATTCCGTCCGTGTCCGCATTATTCCCCTGCAAGGCATTCACGACATTTACCGTTTCCACATATGTCGCCGTTTCCCTGCCAAGTATCGCCATAGACATAAGCAACAGGCATACCATCACCGCCCTTAACACTTTCTGTTCCATCCCTGTTCTCCGGTGTCTCTTTTATTCTATATGATTTTATATGCCTTTTTCTCTGGAAATATCTTCCGAAAATTAAGAAATCCTTTTGTTTTAAACTATTGCATCCCCTTACTACTTCAGCGTATAATACCATTATGAAAATAAGCAAAAAAACTCTTTCTATCATTTTATTTGTTCTGGCGGGAATTTGTGTTCTTGCTGCAGTGATCCTGTTGGTAAAAGGGCGGATCGAAGACCGGCGTATGGAGGAAGCGCTGGATGAATTGCGCCCGACGCAGTCCGCGGAGACCACGCAGGCACCTTCCACAGTCGAAGGTGAGCCGACCGTTACCGTCTCCCCGGAACCGTCCACAGAAGAGACCCCGGCTTCCACCGAGGAGTTCGAACGAGTGGCCAACCCTTATGCCGACAGTTTTCTTGCCAACAAGGATATGGCGGCCTGGCTACAGATTCCGGGCACCAATATCGATTATCCGGTAATGTGGACTCCGGAAGATGAGACCTATTATCTCTACCGTGCTTTTGACGGCAGCGAAAATAAAAACGGCTGTCTGCTCCTTGACGATGAGAGCTGTGTAGATCCTCTGACCACGAATCTTATCATTCACGGTCACAATATGAAATCCGGTGCCATGTTCGGCAATCTGACCGATTACGAGAATCAGGATTTCTATAAGGAACACAAAAACATTATCCTCTATACCGAAGAGTGTCAGCGCAATTACGAGATCATTGCCGTCTTTCGCTCCCAGGTCTACCGGAAAACAGATCAGGTATTTAAGTTCTACAAATTTTTCCAGGCGGATACGCAGGAAGAATTTGATGACTTTTATAACAATATCAAGCAGTTATCCCAGTATGACACCGGTGTCACCGCAGAGTTCGGAGATCATTTTCTGACACTGTCCACCTGCGTATACCATGTAGAGCAGGGCCGGTTCGTAGTCGTTGCCAAAGAAGTGGAACCCGGTGATCACTACCTTCCCATACAGGAATAACTCACAGACAATCAGGAGGTTTTCTTATGAAGAGACTTAAAAAATTTGTCACACTGTTCACGCTGGCTGCCGTATGCTTTGCTATTCCCGGTCTGGGAAAGATCACTGTAAAGGCTGCGGAGCCCACCACCTATGTTCTGAACTATTCCGACAGCAGTTCCGAGTGGAGATACAAGGAAGCATCCAGCTGGTCCGCAGAAGTTCAGGACCGCGAGTTGTATTATCTGCAGCAGAATATCAAAGACGGTGACTATATTGTCATCGACAACGATGTGGAGAACAATGCCCTGGCCCTCAAGGTTTCTGTTCGTCTGGGCAACCTGACCTTCAAGAATACTGTTGGTGTTCCCGTAGTCTATGCCAACGGCTATGACAGTGTCTATTTCCTGAGCGGTACCTCCGGTGCTGTCAACGGTGATGTATCTCATGCCTATGTATATGGCGATGCCAAGGCAAATTTCAACAGCAATGTAGACACTCTGGAAATGATCGGCCTGACAGATGATAAATCCAATAATCTGCATGCCACCATCAACGGTGTCGGTACCGTCAATCATCTGATTGCCAAAGACAACCGTGACCAGAGCGTTTTCTATGAGGCCTACAGTTTCGCCGCAGGTAAGCTGGCCATTGAAGACGGATCCCTGAAGACCGAAGCAAAGTATTACAGCACCACCGCTCCCGCTGCTGCCGCAGAAGCAGCTCCTGCAGCTACCGAGCAGCCCACACAGACCACAGCTCCTGCACAGGCCACACAGAACAGTACTTCTTCCGAATATGACAACGTTCCAAAGACCGGTGAAAATTCTGCAATGTTCTGGCTTCTGGGTGCCGCAGTTGTATGCATGGCCGGAGGCTATACCATCCGCAGAAAGAACGTACAGGAAGCGGAATAAAGTTTTCGGCAGCAATAAAGCCCAGTCCCTTGCGGGACCGGGCTTTTACTATTTTATTCTGTTCCTACTGCAGATAGGCATTGATCAGTTCCCAGGCTGCCTGTGTTCCGTAACCTAGTCTCCATACCGCCACACCACCAATATTCTTGGTAGCCATCATGTTCAGCTTCACTGCGATGGATTCCGCATCTTCCAGCCAGATCTGATAGGTGGCATTTCCGGAGGTCCATTCTGCATAATTCTGACAGGTCTCCTCATCCCACTCTGCCGTCACACCGGCTCTGTTCATGAAGTCTGCCTCGTTGTTCATGGTAATATATTCATCCGTCACATCCGTGCCTTCGGTCTTCCACAGGATCGTGTAGAACGGAAGGGCATTGACTACCTTGTTTGCAGGCACCTCCTGCAATGTTCTGTCCAGACCGCCGGATACATAGCTGATGCTTGCCACGCTTCCGGGATCCTTGCTTCCGTGCCAGTGTTCGTCATATCCCATGATAATGACATAGTCTGCAACCTGTCCCTGGATATCCAGACGGTAATAATCATTGAAATTAAACGGTACATAGTTGGCAATGGACAATACCAGTCCCCTGTTGCGGCACTGAATGGAAAGTTCTCGTATAAATTCCACATAATGCGGTCCGCAGTCACTGCTCAGCTGCTCGAAGTCCACATTGATGCCGTCCAGTCCCAGGCTGACTGCTGCATCTGTCACGTTCCGCACAAAGTTCTGCCGGCTGGTGGTGGAGGACAGCATATTCAGAGTACTGATGGCCGTTCCGGTCTCATTGGCGTAATTAAAATTATCCACCACGCCCCATACCTGTAAGCCCATATTGTGGGCCATGGTTACATAATTCGCTGTTCCGAAGTTCCGGATACTTCCGTTCTCATCCGTCAGACTGAACCAGGTCGGTGCAATGACATTCATACCCTTCGTACCGGACACCATGGAGTACAGAGTGTCATTACCGCCTGCACCGCCGATAGAATGCCAGCCCAGGCAGATCTTGCTGTCAGAAGTCAGGGCAGTATATTCCGGCTCCTGATAATCCGTCACCGGAGTCTCGGTCTCTTCCGTAATATCTCCCAGACGCTTGTTCTCCACATATCCGATCACGGAATCCGCTGTCTTCACCTTGCTCCAGGTCTCCATCTGCTCCAGAATCTCCAGGGTATCTCCCTTCGCTGCCTGCGTGAGGATCGGGCTCTTCACACCGCCCCGCAGACGCACCGCCGTATCCTTTTTCAGCTGTGCCACCTGTCTGGTCCCCCATTCGGTGTAGACCTGCACATGTCTGTCATAACAATCATAGGAATAATTTGTGAACAGCTTCACATAATCCGCCGCCACATATACGGTATCCCCTTCCACGAAACTGATCACATATCCGGCATCCTGTGTGCCTTCTGTTGTCGTATAGGAAGTCTCGCCGAAAGTCGTACGGATCACTTCTGTCGGATTGGCGTACAACAACAGTTTTTCCGTCATATCCGCATAAAACACTTCGTTCATATATTTATGGACAGTTGCCAGATCAAAATAGCATACGTCATCTCTGATCAGTGCCTGTTCTTCTACCATTTCGTCCTGTAAAATAATGGCACTTCTGTCACTCTCTGACACCTGATAAAATTCGTTCCAGTCTGCCTCTTCTTTGCTGTAGGAATATTTATCCAACAGCACCTTTCCCAGTGCTCCGCCCGCGATCACAAGGATCAGCAGGATTGCTATGATCACCGGTAGTATTCTTTTCTTCATATGTGCTCCCATCCGCAGGCTGCCGCCTGCACCATTCTTGCCTTTTCTTCCGTTCCGTCTTCTATCGGCAGAACAGTTTTATTCTATCACAATTCCTCTATATAATACAAGGAACAATAGAGACAGATCCTGCACTGCGGGATACAGCCAGAGAGGCAATCCCGTTTTGCATCCCCGCAGCGCATTCTCTGTTTCAAAGTATTACCCGGGCAAGAGCTGACACCCTTTAACGCAGATCCACCTTATCCAGCCGGACCTGGCTGATTTTGCCCTGTTCTCCCAATATATAGTCTGCCATATACGGGCTTTCTTCTCTGACGGCATACGCTGCCGCCTGCGACGGTGAGACCTTTTCTCCGTCGACATACAATTCTGTGCCGTTTTTCTGAAGCTTTTGAAAATATTTTTCCACCTTTCTCCTGGGAAACTTCTTCCCGGGAGTCACAGCTTCCCGGTCCTCCACAGACACCTCCCGTCCGCAGCATATTTTACCAAAAGGATTCGTGAAACACTTTAAAATAACGCTGCTTTTTCCGCTAGTACATATAAGCGTAACTATTCAGAACACTATTCGCAATATAAATCATGTCAAATGTTCTTACGAATGCAAGCATTCGACGTACATATTGACACGATTTGCGTGGCTCTGAATAGTTACTTATAAATGCCTCTGACAGTACTTGTAGTAATTTGTGTGAAAATGTTGGAATTATGTTCGTGAAAAATATCTGTTGAAATATTATGACCAGACACGTATATGCCTGTAAGACATCTCCATACTATATTTTACAGATCAGCATAACCTATCCTTCCCAAATACATTAACAGCCATCTGCATCATAAAATAAAAAAGGGGATGAACTGGAACGAATCGTTCCCTGGTAAATCAACAAGAAAAAATGGAAAACTGTCGACCTCCTCTCCGTACCGGAGTATCAGAGGCATCTATAGGTCGGATTATACACTGCAGCCTGCTATTTGACAAGATGTTTTATTAAATTTTTTTAAACTGTGAATAGCTTCTATTGACTAAAATATAGGGAAAGTATAAGCTATATACCATACCAATGCGAAAGCAGAAAGGAAGTGTTGTCGCATGAAAATAGAAAAAGTAAATGAAAATCAGATTCGCTGCACCCTGACCCGTGAGGATCTCGCCAGCCGCGAATTAAAAATAAGTGAACTTGCCTACGGCACAGAAAAAGCTAAATCTCTGTTCCGTGATATGATGCAGCAGGCCAATTTTGAATTTGGCTTCGAAGCAGAGGATATTCCCCTGATGATTGAAGCCATCCCTCTGAATGCGGATTGTATCGTACTGATCATTACCAAAGTGGAAGATCCGGAAGAACTGGACACCCGTTTTTCCCGCTTTGCACCTTCCGTTACGGAAGACAGTGATGATGACAGTGATGAGAGCACGGCAGACGAGGTTCTGGATCTGTTCCGCCGTATCCAGAGCGAAGACAATACCGCAAGCACTCCTGAAGCTCCTTCCGCGTCCGCTCCCGAGGAGAGTGACAGTGTACGCTCCCGCCTGTTCCGTATGGATACTCTGAATCAGGTAATCAACGCTGCCGTCGTGGCTGCCGGTCATTATCATGGGTTCAGCACTCTGTATCACGAGGAGGGCACCGACGGGTATTATCTGATCCTGACGCAGGGCGAAGAAGATCGCGAGGTCTTCGACCGTGTCTGCAATGTCATCTCTGAATACGGTATTCCCAAGCGTTCCACACCGGCAAGCCTTACTTTTCTTGAGGAACATTGTTCCACACTGATCGCCAAATATGCTTTACAGCGTCTTGCAAATACTTCAATGTGACGACAGATCATAATATTCAGGAGAGTTCCCACTTTGTGGGGACTCTCTTATTTTATAGCTGTTTTATTCTTTTCCCTAGCGGCGGGGCTACGGGAAAGGAGCCGGAAAATGCATAACTTGAAAATATAACCTTATTCGCATATAATGATGTTTAATAAACAAAGTAATCCGTAGGCATGCAGCTTACGCAATTCCATACACATTTGGGATTACAAAGGGACGAACCGCCGGCTACAGTGGAAAGGATGTACACGATATGATTTCCGATGAAGAATTATACCGACAATATTTGAGCGGCGATGAAACAGGGCTGGAAGAATTGATGAAAAAATACGGCAACCCACTGACCTTATACATCAACGGCTATCTGCATGACATTCATGAGGCGGAGGACCTGATGATAGAAGTATTTTCCTACCTGTTCTCCAAAAGGCCCCCTATCCGGGATGGCGGATTCAGGGCTTACCTGTATAAAGCGGCACGGCATATGGCTTTGCGCCATAAAAGCATCCGGCGACATCACTTCTGTCTTGATGATCTGACCAAAGAGCCGGAAGGTGGGAAACTGGTGGATGAGGTGATCCGGACAAAAGAACGGAATCAGATCCTGCATTTATGCATGGGTGAACTGCATCCGGATTACAGAGAAGCTCTTTATCTGACCTATTTTGAGGGTATGAGTTACCGGCAGGTCGCTGAAGTTATGGGAAAAAGCGTGAAGCAGATCACTAATATAATGTACCGGGGAAAAGAGCGTCTGCGGGGATTATTGGAACGGGAGGGAATAACAAATGCGGAGTCATGAGGAACGGATCGCAGAAGTCCGACGAAGGATTGCGGAAAAAGAACGACAAAAAAGACGGAAACAGCGGCGGATCGTTGCTATTACCTGCATAGCGGCATGCCTTGCTGTGATCTTCGGGGCTTCCTTTGTCATGTCCGGGATTTCTGGGCAAATGGTGTCGGGGATCTCCTCCGGATATAAAACGGCGGCAACGATCCTTGGCGGTGGCGCTGCACCCGAATATATCATAATAGGGCTGCTTTCATTTCTTCTCGGCGTATGCGTGACGATCCTGTGTTTTCGTGTCCATCTGCTGGACAAAGAAGATCAGGCAGAGCAGAGGGGGGACCGCGCCAATGGAATTGATCATTAATCTTTTGCAATTTTTCGTTACCCTGCTGGGCTTCTGTCTGAGCGGCATTCGTTATCTGAGACATCGGACACTGTCATATTTTCTGCTGATTTGCTTTTATGGCTGTTTCGCACTGGGCTCCCTGTACTGGACATTGTATCTGTTATTGTTTTCCGAAACACCACGGATCTTTTATGTATCGGAATTCGGCTGGGTCTCCAGCGTTATTTTTCTCTATCTCCTACAATATACTCTCTCCTCCCCGGAGGAAAGAAGCTTTTCCTGTCGGAAATCCCTGCTGGCTCCGCTGATCGGAGTTCCGTTGTGCGCATTTTACTGTACCTTTGGTGACATTCTCTCCAACCTGCTCTGGTGCGGCATGATGATCCTTGTCTCCTATCGTTCCATCCACGGTCTTGTCTACGCAGAGACACAGACGGGAAAAGGACGGAACCTGCGGTATTTTCACATCGGAATCCTCTGCTATGTTGCGGTAGAATACGCTCTGTGGACCTCCGGCTGCTTCTGGCCGGGCGACTCTATCTTCAGTCCCTATTGCTGGTGTGATTTTCTGCTGACGTTCTGCCTTTTCGGGCTGCTGCCTGCCACAGGAAAGGCGGTGCGGACATGACCTATATTGAAAATGTATTTATCTGTATGGCCTCACCCCTGTTGATCGCCGCCCTGTGCATGGGTAGGCGGCAGGCCAAATTCTTTCTGTGCTGTCTTGCGGGAATGGGGGCATGCCTGCTCTCCGCTTACATCAATACCTTCTTTGCCGCTCTTTACGCAGCAGATACGATTGCCGTCACCGCAGAGATCGCACCTGTGGTAGAAGAAGTGATGAAACTCCTGCCGTTACTCTTTTATCTTCTTGTATTTGAGCCTGAACCGGTGCCGATAAAAAATGCTGCCATCATCGTTGCACTTTCCTTTGCCACCTTTGAAAATGTCTGCTATCTGATTCAAAACGGAGCCGGACATTTTTCCTTTATCTTTTTCCGGGGCATTGGAACGGGTGCCATGCACGTGATCTGTGGTGCCATCGTCGGCGGTGGACTGGCATATGTATGGCAGCGCACCTGGCTGAAGATCGCCGGAACCTGCGGTCTGCTCGGGGCAGCCATCACTTTTCATGCAATTTATAATCTTCTGATCGCCTATGGCGGTGCGATACAGTATATCGCATACATTCTGCCTGTGCTGATCCTGACGGTGGGAAAACTGATTGTCCGCCTGCCCCAGAGTCACAACTGAATCCTGTCTTTTGCGGAGCTGCTATCGGCAGCTCCTGTTTTTTTGAAGAAATTTCATTTTCAGGTGAGAGTTTTTTCGTTTTTTTGTACCTAATTAGATGAAGGGCATATGTATTTTATGACTTTACTTTCCGAAGGGAGGTTTTCAACGATATGTATGATACAGAAAAGCGAGTCGAACTGGTGAAAAAGCGGGTGCATGAAAAATATCGCCGGAAGAAGCGCCGCGGGATCTGCCGGCTGTCTGCCCTGTGCACGGCATTGTCTGCGTTCCTTGTGGGAACGGTGCACACAGCAGCCGGCCAGACGCAGATCACCGCCCGGGGAATGTACGGTTCTATCCTGCTGCATGAAGACGCCGGCGGTTATGTGCTGGTGGGGGTAATTTCTTTCGCCACGGCGGTCATGATCACTGTGCTGTGTATCAGACTCCGGGAAAGAGAACACCGCGGACAAGGCACGGGAAAAGGAAACGCATCACAACAATGGGAGGAAAAAAATTCATGAAAAAGCAAAAAATTCGGTTCTATGCGGCGCTGCTTTGCAGTTCCATGGTATTTTCTCTGGTCTCCACGCCGGTATCGGCAGCAGAAACCGGACAGCTGACGAATCCCCCGACATCCACAGAGGAGCTTCATTCCCCGGAAAGTGCATCGGGAAATGAAGCTGCAGCGGTTCTGAACGGACTGTACACAGCACTGCCGGTAGCAAACGGTGTGAAGGAAGTGGCGACAGCGGAGGAACTGACGGCCGCACTGGCAGATAGCAGTATTTCCATAATCACACTGAAGGATGATGTTGAAATCAGCAGTACTCTGACAGTTAACCGCACTGTGACGCTGGATTTGAACGGTAATGTACTGAAAATGACCGGCAGCGACAGCGTAATCAAGGTGGAGGCGGACGGCGATCTGACGATTCAGGACAGGAACACAACCACACAACACACCTTTAACCCGCACTGTAAATATCAGTTCTGGTACATTGATATGTGGGAACTGGACAAAGATGGCTCGGAAATTGTCTCCGGTGGAGTTATTACAGGCGGTGGCGGTGATCAGAATAACGGCGGCGGTGTGCTTGTTGCCGGTGGTACACTGACCATGGCCGGTGGCAGCATCGTCGGATGTTCGGCAAGGAGTCGAGGCGGTGTATACCTTGCCTATGACTCTGCCACCGGAAAGAGCGGCACATTCATCATGACGGGCGGAAGTATTATCGGCTGTGCGGCCCAGCTAGGCGGCGGCGTGTATGTCGCCCCGGAGTGCACATTCGCCATGGCTACCGGCTCTAATATCCACAACTGCATCGCAAATAACGATGGTGGCGGTGTAATAAACCACGGCACCTTTCAAATGCACGGTGGAACAATCAGTGCATGCACGACAGTAGCATTTGGGGGCGGCGGTGTTTGCAACAAGGGAACCTTTATTATGTCAGACGGTATGATTAAAGGCTGCACCAGCCCCGACGGTCAGTATGCTTCAGGTGGCGGAGTGCGGAACAGTAATCAGTTCACCATGACAGGGGGCACGATCGGTGATCCTGATAATCAGAATGATGCAAGCTCTGTATACAATACTTCCAGTCAGGAGACTACTCTTACTATAAGCAACAATGCAAAAATCCACACAAATGTAACAAACGTTGGCATCCTGAATGCTGACGGCGGCGAAATGACCGGCAAAGTGACAAACGGTAACGAGTACGGCACCGGCACGATCACCGGCAGTGAGGGTGCTGCCGGCAGCACTGAGTTCCATGGCAAAGTGACCAACAACGGTACCATCCGGAAAGGCACATTCACGAATGAGGTTATTAATGAGAGCAGTGGTGCCATTATCGACGGTACATTTACCGGTACGATCACGAACATTGATGGTACGATTTCAGGCGGCGATTTCAGCCAGGCCAATCTGAGCGGTACGCTCGTGATCACCTTTGACCCGGACAATGGAGATCAGAGCATCACCCAGGAAGTGAATTGGAGTAAGGACGGAGCGACACTCACCGCACCGGATCCCGTTCCCACCAAAGAGGGGCATGGTATTGAAGGCTGGTATTATGATAACAACGGTACGGAAACAAAATGGGACTTTGACACGGATACAGTCAAATGCACTATGACCCTCAAGGCAAAATGGGAACTCTCCACCTATTCCGTAACGCTGCAGACACACGGCGGTACGATTGCCAGCGGAAAAGAAGTAACCGGCTACACTTACGGCACCGGGGCAGTTCTTCCTACCACCAATGATATTACCCGCGAGGGATACCGCTTTGACGGCTGGTACGCAGACAGCAACTTTTCCGGTTCACCCGTCACAGAGATCACAGGTACCGATATGGGAAATAAAACGTTCTACGCAAAATGGACGCGAAACACGACTCCCATCATCTCCGGAAACACGATCAATTATATCGTGGAGCACTACAAGACGGACGGCAGCGGCTACACGCTGGCGGAAACAGAACATTCCGCAGGGAAGACAGGTGATACCGTCACAGCAACGCCGAAAACCTATGAAGGCTTTACCTACAATCCGGCAATCTCCACCGCCAGCGGAACGTTAAAGAAGATCAGCGGTCCGGAGGATATCGTGACTTTGAAGCTCTACTATGATGTGAATGCTGACACCGAACAGGAAAGTACTGACAGCGGCTCCGAGGAAAAGGCTGACCGTGAGAATCCCTCTCCTGTCGTGAAAAACACCACCTCCTATATGACCTATACCGTACAGGCAGGTGACACTCTCTGGGCAATCGCCAGAAAATACAACTGCTCCATAACCGAGATCGTGGTAGCCAACAGTGACCGGATCAAGAACCCGAACCGGATTCACGCCGGCTGGCAGCTTAAGATTCCCCAAAGCGGAGCGCCTATCACAGGCGGCACTCCCGATGCTGTCCTGCCTGAGAATAAGAAAAGCGGGATATACATCGTCAGACAGGGCGACACCCTCTGGGCAATCGCCAGAAAATGCGGCTGCTCCGTGGCTGAAATCGTTTCCCTGAACCGGGAACTGATCCGCAATCCTGCTCTGATTTATTCAGGCTGGGAACTGAAAGTACCACAGGATTAGCCTCCCCTGAAAGAATCTACCGTGCTAGTCATACTTCATAATATCGGATCAGATAATATCTAAGGGAAAAAGGCAAAAAAAAAGACGGCCAAAGGCCGATGATCTGAATTCCTTGAATTCTTTTGATTTCTCAAATCCGCGCAATCGACGGACACATTTCGATTGCGCGGAAATCTGAGCTATGAAATTCCATAAATACTTTGTTTCACCTGTGTGCCCCGGTCAGGCGATGTTGCCAAAACAGACATACAAAGATTACAGCTCCTCGATCACTTTCATAAGCTCATCTACATCAATGCCATGTACCATAGCTGCCTCTTCCAGGGTCTCTCCCTGTGAAGCAGGGCATCCCAGGCAATGCATTCCTGCATCGAGGAGTACGGGAGCTACTTCAGGATTGGCACGTAAGATCTCACCAATGGTCATGTTTTTTGTTACTCCGGTCATATCGGTCTCCTTTCTGCCGTATAAGGCTTTTTTAGTATAATACTTTCCCCGGAATAAGGCAAGATTATTCTTGTACATCCGCATTTGTTCTTCCCCGAAGATCAGCTCTGCCGCACACCACATTCATAAAAGCATTTGCTTCGCAAATGGCGCCGCTTCGCAGCTCATCTTTTATTTCATGTTGGTGTGCTTTGTCCATGAAAAAGAGATTTTCGTGCTTTGTGTGCAAGCACCCACGCACGTCAACCTCTTTTTCATGTCAGAGCTGATGTACAAAACTCGGAACAATTCCTAAAAAGGTTGACACTTACCCTTGTCAGGTAGTACACTTTTATCGTAAAGAAACAGCTTGGGATACCAGCGCAACTGGTACTCTCAGTTGATAATATTAATTGTTTTTACCAGAAGGAGGTAAATTTTCATGGCAGAAGCATGGAGAGGTTTTAAAAAAGATGGCCACTGGGATGTAGACGTCAATGTACGTAACTTCATCCAGACCAACTACACTCCGTATGATGGAGATGAGAGCTTCCTGGAGGGACCTACCGAAGCAACTAATAAGCTTTGGGGCAGACTTCAGGAGTTACAGAAGGAAGAGCGTGAGCATAACGGCGTTCTGGAATGCGAAACAGAGGTCGTATCCAGTCTGACCGCTTATGGCCCTGGCTATATTGATGAATCTATGAAGGATCTGGAGCAGATCGTTGGTCTGCAGACAGACAAGCCTTTAAAGAGAGCATTCATGCCTTATGGTGGTATTAAGATGGCTCAGCAGGCTGCAAGCACCTATGGCTACGAAGTAAACGCTAAATATGACAAGATCTTCAATGAGTATCACAAGACTCACAACCAGGCAGTATTTGATGCTTATACCGATGAGATGAAGGTTGCTCGTCATACCCATATCGTTACCGGTCTTCCCGACACCTATGGTCGTGGACGTATCGTAGGCGACTACAGAAGAGTTGCTCTGTACGGTATCGATTTTCTGATCGAGCAGAAGAAGAAGGATAAGAAGAACTGCGGTACCGGCGTTATGACCGAGGAAATCATTCGTCTGAGAGAAGAGATTGCTGATCAGATCAAGGCTCTGCAGGGAATGAAGGAAATGGCTAAGATCTACGGCTACGATATTTCCGGTCCCGCTACCACCGCTAAGGAAGCTATCCAGTGGTTATACTTCGGTTACCTGGCAGCTATCAAGACCCAGAACGGTGCAGCTATGTCCGTTGGACGTATCTCTACTTTCCTGGACATCTATATTGAGAGAGACTTAAAGGAAGGCACCCTGACCGAGAAAGAAGCTCAGGAGCTGATCGACCATATGACCATGAAGTTCCGTATGGTTAAGTTCGCTCGTATTCCTTCTTACAACCAGCTGTTCTCCGGTGACCCCGTATGGGCTACTCTGGAAGTTGGTGGTATCGGCATGGACGGCCGTCATATGGTTACCAAGAACGACTATCGTTTCCTGCATACTCTGGAGAACATGGGACCCAGCCCCGAGCCGAACCTGACCGTTCTGTACTCCAGCGCTCTGCCTGATAACTTTAAGAAGTACGCAGCTAAGATTTCTGTGAATACTTCTTCCATCCAGTACGAGAACGATGACGTTATGAAGCCTATCTGGGGTGATGACTACAGCATCTGCTGCTGCGTATCCGCTACTCAGACCGGTAAGGAGATCCAGTTCTTCGGTGCTCGTGCTAACCTGGCTAAGTGCTTACTGTACGCTATCAACGGTGGTAAGGATGAGAAGCATCTGGACAAGGACGGCAAACATATGCAGTGTGGTCCTGAAATCGCTCCTATCACTTCCGAGTACCTTGATTTCGATGAAGTTATGCATAAATACGACATCATGCTTGACTGGTGTGCATCTCTGTATGTTAACATCCTGAACCTGATCCACTACATGCATGATAAATACTACTACGAAGCAGCTGAGATGGCTTTGATCGATACCGATGTAAGAAGAACCTTCGCAACCGGTATTGCAGGTCTGTCTCACGTAGCTGACTCCCTGTCCGCTATCAAGTATGCTAAGGTTAAGGTTATCCGTGATGACCAGGGTTGTGCTGTAGACTTCAAGATCGAAGGCGACTTCCCTAAGTACGGTAACGATGATCCCAGAGCTGATGAATTCGCTGTATGGCTGCTGAAGACCTTCATGGAGAAGATCAAGAAGAACCACACCTACAGAAATTCTGAGCCTACCACTTCCGTACTGACCATTACCTCTAACGTTGTATATGGTAAGGCTACCGGTGCTCTGCCCGATGGTAGAGCAGCTTACACACCGTTCGCTCCCGGTGCATCACCTTCCTACGGTGCTGAGAAGAGTGGTCTGCTGGCTTCTCTGAACTCTGTAGCTAAGCTGCCTTATGAGTATGCTCTGGATGGTATCTCCAATACCCAGACCATGGCTCCTTCCGCTCTTGGTCACAACCTTGACGAGCAGAAAGAAACTCTGGTACGTGTAATGGATGGTTACTTCGATCGTGGTGCTCATCACCTCAACGTTAACGTATTCGGTACCGAGAAGCTGTTAGATGCACAGGCTCATCCTGAGAAGCCTGAGTACGCTAATTTCACCATCCGTGTATCCGGTTATGCTGTTAAGTTCATCAGCCTGACCAAGGAGCAGCAGGATGACGTTATCGCAAGAACCTGCCATAAGAGTCTGTAATTCTTACAGGTTTTGAGATAATTGATGTATATGGGGCCGGGCAGTAATGTCCGGTCCCTTTTTGGATACACTATTCAGAACCATTAAATATTTTCGGATGCTCTTCGAATGCTTGCATTCGCAAGAGTATTTGAAAATATTTATTTGGCGAAGCCATCTCCATGAGCAAAAGGAAAGTTCCGAAGGAACGATTTTGCGAATGGAGTTCTGAATAGTGTTAACTACACTCACCCCTCAGCTGCCTGCATGGCAGAGAATGGAGATTATTACAATGATCAAAGGCAGAATTCACTCATTAGAATCCTTCGGCGCAGTAGACGGACCCGGAATCCGCTATCTTATCTTCCTCAAGGGCTGCAATATGCGTTGTCAATATTGCCACAATGTAGATACCTGGAATCCCGACACTGACAATCTGATGACAGCAGACGAGCTTCTGGATAAAGCAGAGCGTTTCCGCAGCTACTGGGGCAAAGAAGGCGGCATCACTGTCAGCGGCGGCGAAGCCTTATTACAGATCGATTTTCTGATCGATCTTTTCCGCAAGGCCCACGAGAGAGGCATCAATACCAATCTTGATACTTCCGGACAGCCTTTTACCAGAGAAGAGCCTTTCTTCTCCAAATTCAATGAATTACTGAAATATACTGATCTCGTCATGTTGGACATCAAACATATTGATGACGAAGAACACAAGAAGCTAACCGGCCATACCAACAAGAATATTCTAGACTGCGCAAGATACCTTTCCGAGCAGGGTATTCCCATGTGGATCCGTCATGTACTGGTGCCCGGAATTACTGACAATGACGAATATCTGAAAAAGACAAGAGAATTTATTGATACTCTGGATACCGTCATGAAAGTAGAAGTTCTTCCCTACCATACTCTGGGTGAGTACAAGTGGAAAGAACTGGGGATTCCTTACAAGCTTGAGGGTGTAGAACCGCCCACCGAAGAGAGGATCCAGAACGCGAAGAAGATTCTGGAGTTCAATAAATATAAATAAGCAACTGTAACTATTGATAAAAAATACTAAATAAGGCTTGTATTCAAAGCCCATTTATATTACAATACAAGTGGTTATATTGATAAATTTGTATCAAACAAGAGATTTGATACACGCAAAATAGGAGGAAAAGATTATGGCATTTGTTATTGGTGATGCTTGTGTAGCATGTGGAGCTTGTGAGGCACAGTGCCCCGTTGGCGCTATCAGCATGGGCGACGGAAAGTTTGAAATCGATGCAGATAAGTGCATCAGCTGCGGTTCCTGCGCAGGTCAGTGCCCTGTTGGTGCTATCGCAGAGGATTAATTCCTGATTCAGAACGTACCCCGGGGAAGGCATTTCAGAAAATGAAATGCCTTTTCTTTTTTTCTGCCTTAATTTCCCTGCCGGTATTTTCTTTGTCTGCGATCTCTGTGGACTCTTTTTCCACTTTCGTCCTTCTCTCCTCTTTCTGCTGTTTCCGCAGTTGTCCCCTGGTCTTTTTCCGCAACAGCTCGTCCATCTTCTGATAGTACTCCTCGCTGCGCTGTTCCAGTCTGCGGTCTCTCTCCTCTTCCCGTTCTTCTCTGCTGCGGAACTGATAATCCAGCTCCTTGACCATGCTTTCCTTGAGTTCCCGGCAAAGGTCCTGGTTATTCTCCCGTACTGCCTCACGGATCAACTGTTGCAGGATCCACTGGAGCCTTTTAGCCTTCTCTTCCCTGCTTTCACTCTGCAGTCCTTCCTTCTCCGGCACCGTACATATCCTCTCCTGCGGCTGTACCGGCATCTCTTTATCCACCGGTTTATCAACGATCTCGATGGCCATGTGTGGTGTCCGGACTTCTGCCGGCTCTTTCCGGGCTTCTACAGGCTCTTTTTCCCGTTCCTCCGGCAGTACGTCCAGCCGTCCGTCCTTTAATATCATTTTAATTGCTTTCAACTGTAATCCCCTTTCTTTCATGCTCTTGATCTCTTTGAACCGTTCCACGTCTTCCTTCGTATAATAGCGGTGCCCCAGCTCGTTTCTTTTGATGGGCAGATGTAATTCCTCTTCCCAATAGCGAAGTACATGGCTCTCCACCTTTACCTGTTTTGCAGCATCCGAAATCAATAAATACTCTCCCATATTCTCTTCCTTTCCACATATCCATATATAATAAAAATACGAAAGAGAACAGGTGCGGGGAATCTCCCTCACTTGTTCTCTTTCGTATTTTATGTTCTGTATTCGTAATATACTTAGAAATCTTTTTTTCTGTCGTTTTCCAGATTGGCAAACTTGGTGTATTCCGGCAGCCATGCCAGCTGTACGGTTCCGATGGGACCGTTTCTCTGTTTGGCTATGATGATCTCCGAAATACCTTTATCCGGCGAATCGTGATTATAATAATCATCACGGTAGATGAACATTACCACGTCGGCGTCCTGCTCGATGGCTCCGGACTCACGCAGGTCAGACAACATAGGGCGATGATCCGGTCTCTGCTCTACAGCCCGACTCAACTGAGACAATGCCAGCACCGGTACGGACAGCTCTCTGGCGACTGCTTTCAGGGATCTCGAAATATCGGAAATCTCCTGCTGTCTGGAATCGCTGCTTCTTCCGCCACTTCCCGACATCAACTGTAAGTAGTCGATGATGATCATGGACAGACCGTTTTCCTGCTTCATTCTTCTGCATTTGGAACGAAGCTCGGCAATGCTGATACCGGGGGTATCGTCGATCATCAGCTTGGACTTGCCGATGACACCGGCACTCTCGATCAGTCGTTCCCATTCCTGGTCATTCAGCTGGCCGGTACGGAGCTTCTGGGCATCCACGCTGGATTCCAGGGAAAACATACGATTGATCAGCTGCTCCTTACTCATTTCCAGACTGAATATGGCTACCGGCAGATTCTGCTTAAATGCTACATGCTGCGCGATATTCAATACAAATGCCGTCTTACCCATGGAAGGACGGGCTGCGATCAGCACCAGGTCCGAGGGCTGCATTCCGGCGGTACGATAGTCCAGATCAATGAATCCGGTGGCAATACCTGTGACGGTTCCGTGCAGTTTGGAAGCCTTCTCGATCTTGTCCATGGCGTTCATGACTACGGTACGAATCGGTACGAATTCCTTGACGTTTTTCTTCTGTACCACTTCATTGATCTTGCTCTCGGTACTCTCCAGAATCGTATCCAGGCTCTCCTTGCCACTATAACAGGTATTGGCAATCTCTTCATTGGTACGGATCAGACGCCGGAGTGTCGCCTTCTCCGCCACGATTCCAGCATAATACTTGATATTGGCGGAAGTAGGTACTGCTGCAATCAGATTCGTCAGGAAATCCAGTCCACTGACCTCGGGAGGCACATCCTCCTTGGATCGCAACCGATCCTGTAAAGTGACAAAGTCAATGGGCTTTCCTTCATTGTTCAACTCTACGATGGTGTCAAATACCACACCGTACTGCCTGTTGTAGAAATCCTCTCCGGAGATCTGCTCTGTGGCGGCCGCAATGGCTTCCGCGTCAATGAACATAGAGCCGATGACCGACTGCTCCGCCTCTAAACTGTGAGGCATTATTCTTTTGATTACATTTTCATCCATTGCGGGCATGGGGTCGTCTACGCCTCCGTAACCTTCACCGTCAGCTTCGCTGCCACCTGGGGATGAAGCTTCACTGTTACCTCATAGGAGCCGAAGTTCTTCAGACTCTCCGGCAGCTGGATTTTCTTCTTGTCAATCTCGATACCATGCTGTTCCTTGCAGGCAGTTGCAATCTCTTTGGAGGATACAGAACCGAAGGTTCTTCCGCCCTCTCCTGCCTTGATCTTGACCACGACCTGCTTGGTCTCCAGCTCTGTTGCCAGCGCCTTTGCCGCATCCAGATTCTCCTGTGCCACCTTCTCTTCGTTTGCCTTATGGAGCTTCAGGTCGTTCAGATTCTTGGAGCTTGCCTCCACACCGATCTTCTTCGGTAAAATATAGTTTCTTGCATATCCTTCGCTGGCCTCAATGATGTCTCCTTTTTTTCCCAGCTTTTTTTCATCCTGAAGTAAAATAATTTTCATAGGATCAACCTGCCTTTCCTGAATCTTCTGTTTTATATGGTAAAACTTTTCAAACGGAATCCCTTAGATCTCACCGGATTCCAGCATGTCGTCGATGGTGTTCTTCAATACGCCAATGGCCTCTACCAGTCCCACGCCTTCCATCTGGCAGGCTGCGGTATTCATGTGGCCTCCACCGCCCATACGCTCCATGATGATCTGTACATTGACCTCATCAATGGATCTGGCGCTGACATAGATCTTGCCCTGATAATCGGTAAGTACAAAACTTGCCTTAATGCCCTTGATATTCAGCAGTTCGTTGGCTGCCTGCGCACCAATGATGGTAGGGCTGGGCAGATCCTCTGCGGTACACAGAGAGATTGCAAAGAACTGCTTGTAGATCTCTGCCTGACTGACAGCATCCGCCTTGGCCTTGTATTCTGCTGCATCCTCACGGAACAGTTTTCTCACACGGGTCACATCCGCACCGTTTCTGCGCAGGAATGCGGCAGCCTCGAAGGTGCGGACACCTGTCTTGGTCATAAAGTTATTGGTATCGATCATGATACCGGAATACATACAATCTGCCTCTTCCGTACGGATCTTGATATTGTCGTAGGTATACTGCAAGATCTCGGATACCATCTCGCAGGCGGAGGATGCATAAGGCTCCACATAAGACAATGTGGCATTCTCAATGGTCTCCGTACCCTGTCTGTGGTGGTCCAGTACTACGACGGATTTGCAGAAGCGAAGCAGATCCGGGCACTCCGTGATGGAGGGTTTATTGACATCCACCACCACCAGAACCGTATTGCTGCCCGCCATATCAATGGCCTGCTGGCTGGTAATGATCATATCCTCGTCATATTCCGGGTTGTTCTTAAACAGTTCTACCAGAGGCTGTACCGAAGTAGTAGCCTCATTCAATACAATGTGAGCCTTTCTGCCGAGGGTCTGGGCGATCCGGTAAATACCCACCGCAGAACCGAAGCTGTCCACATCCGGCATCCGGTGTCCCATGACAATGACACGATCCTTGCCGGTGATGATTTCCCGCAGGGCATGAGCTTTTACTCTTGCCTTGACACGGGTATTCTTCTCTACCTGCTGGCTCTTGCCGCCGTAGTAGGTAATGCTCTCCGGCGTCTTGATGACCGCCTGGTCACCGCCGCGTCCCAGCGCCAGATCAATGGCGGTACGGGCAAACTCGTAGTTCTGCGCATATGTCAGTCCATCCAGACCGATACCGATACTGATGGTCACCGCCATCTCGTTGCCGATGTTCACCGTCTTGACCTCTTCCAGCAGATCAAAACGGTTCTCCTGCAGCTGTGCCACTGCTTTTTTCCGCATGATTACCAGATACTTGTCCTTCTCCAGCTTCTTGCTGATACCATCCAGTGCCGCAATGTATTTATTTACCTTACGGTCGATCAAAGCAATCAGCAGGGATCTGCGGACTTCCTCGACGCTCTCCAGGGCTTCCTCGTAGTTGTCCAGATAGATCATGCCTACGGTCAGGCTCTGGTCATCCACTTCCTGCAATGCGATATGCAGTGCCGTCTCATCGAAGAGATACACAGCAATCAGGTAACCGTTATAGCCTTCCGCATCGATCATATCGCTGTGTTCCGCCATCTCCTTCAGAGAAATCTTGCGGAATTTGGCCACATACTCACAGCCCTCGTATTCCAGTTCATACTGTGCCTCGTCCACACCAGATTCGTCCGGAAGCCTGTCCCGGGTAATGGTAGGAAACAGGGAAGTGATGGATTTACTGTAGCCCTTGGGCTGATGCACCACATTCTCAAAAGCAATGTTGGTCCAGATCACCTTGCCGGAATCGTCCAGAAGGGCGTATGGCAATTCCAGATCCCGCAACAGTTTTCGCTGGATCTGACCATATTCCGTGGCAAAGCTGATCAGCTCGTTCATGATGATCGGCTTGTTGTAGAAATACAGCGTCAGGGTAATTGCAAAATAAAAAATCGTAAATCCGAAGGTAAGCAGTCCTGCACGGAAATCCAACATGAATACCGCCGCATCGATAGCCAGCAGTAACAGGCCCAGATATAGGGTAAACTGGATATATGTACGGATCCTGCCTTTCAGTCTGATTCGTTTTTTCATGAAAGAACACCTCTCAATATTTGCGTTCGACAACTTCTATTATAACAAATAATAACCCGCTCCGCCACCATATTATTTTGACGAATAGACAATATTCCTCTGTCAAATTTGTGCTTTTTGTCAGCTTTTCCGGACGGAGAGCCGTTCTCTTACTTACACAGTTCCCAGAAAGCCACTGCGCTGGCGGCCGCCACGTTCAGAGAATCCACACCATGGGCCATGGGAATGCACACCGTATCGTCACAGTCCGCAATGGTATCCGCTGCCAGTCCTTCCCCTTCCGTTCCCAGAATAATGGCAAGCTTTTCGACATTATGCAGTTTCTCATCATCCGGCCGCAAGCTGTCTTCTTTTAAAGCCATGGCTACGGTATGATACCCCATCTTCCGCAGCTGTTCCATGGTATGCTCCGGCCAGTCCTTTGTCTCCAGGATCGTCCACGGCACCTGGAATACGGTTCCCATGCTGACTCTTGCTGCCCGACGGTACAACGGGTCACTGCAGCCTCCCGTCAACAATACTGCATCGATTCCCAACGCTGCCGCAGAACGGAAAATTGCGCCTACATTTGTGGGATTTACAACATTTTCCAGAACAGCAATGCGTCTGGCATTTCCGCACAAGTCTTCCATCTTCGGCAATGCTCTTCTGCGCATGGCACAGAGCATTCCTCTCGCCAGTTTAAAACCGGAAATCTCCGACAGCACTGCATTGGATGCCACATATACGGGAATTTCCCCAGACACCTCTGCAATCCGCCCCAGGATTTCCCTGCCCTTCTCCGAATCCGCTTCCCGCTGTTCCATCAGAAGTGACAGCGGCTCATATCCCGCTGCCAGTGCCCGCAGAATCACATTGGGGCTCTCCGCAATGAACAGCCCCCGCTCTGGCTCATAATAATGAAAAAGTTGTACCTCTCTGCGTTCATTGTAGATCTCCAGTTCCGGTGTATGCAGATCAGTAATTGGTATTAATCTATGCTTATCTGTACTCATGCTTTTGCGATACCTTTTCTCCAATAATTTTCTCTTTTTATTATAATGGAGCATCCGGCCCCCGTCAAACGCAACTGTTACCCTGTACTCGGCTCATGGTATACACAAAAAGACCAGCCACAAAGGGCTGGTCTCTCATCTTAGTCTGAATTATTCAGCTACGTAAGGCATAAGTGCTACGTGACGTGCTCTCTTGATAGCAACGGTCAGTGCTCTCTGATGCTTTGCGCAAGTACCGGTAATACGACGAGGAAGGATCTTACCTCTCTCAGATACATACTTCTTCAGCTTAGCTGTATCCTTGTAATCGATTACGTTATCTTTACCACAGAATACGCAAACTTTCTTTCTTCTGCGCATACCGCCTTTTTTTCTCATCGGAGAATCGGTCTTCTCAGTCTTATTAAAAGCCATTATTATTACCTCCTATCGGAATCTGTCAGGGCAGAGGCGGGTGTCAGCTCCGCTTGTCACTGAAACTTAGTTAAAGGGTAATTCTTCATCGATGCCGTCAGGGATGTTCATAAAGCCATCACCTGCTCCGGAAGGAGCAGGGGCATTATTACCGCCACCAAAGCCAGCGTTCTGGTATCCACCGTCATTATTGCCGGCAGATGCGTTCTTACTCTCTGCGAACTCTACGTTCTCAGCCACTACATCAGTAGTATACACACGCTGTCCATCCTTATTGGTATAGCTTCCGGTCTGGATACGTCCTTCCACAACGAACTTTGTTCCCTTGTGGCCGTATCTCTCAATAAACTCACCGGTTCTGCCAAACGCTACACAGTTAATAAAATCAGCATCCGGCTCACCGTCACGCTTAAATCTTCTATCTACTGCTATGGAAAAACGAGCGATCGCTGTTGCGGTAGCTCCCTGAGAATATCTTACCTCAGGATCCCTTGTTAAACGTCCCATAAGAATTACTTTATTCATATTTCGCTTCTCGCTTTCTGTTTATGCCTCGTCCTGTCTAACGCATAAGTATCTGATCACGTTGTCCATGATACGAACACGGCTCTCGATCTCTGCAGGAACAGTGCTCTCAGCTTCAAATCTGATGAAGTAGTAGAAAGCTTCTTTCATCTTCTGAACTTCGTAAGCAAGCTTCTTCTTGCCCCACTCGTCCACTTCTGTGATGTTGCCGCCGAATCTCTCAACCAGTGCTTTGCACTTGTCAACAACGGCTGCTCTCTCATCATCCTCGATCTTAGCGCTAACAACAACGGCTAATTCGTACTTGTTCATGTTAGTTACCTCCTTTTGGTCTCTGGCCCATATTTTATATATGAGCAAGGAATAAAGTGTCTCACGAAGGAACATGATACCATATACCCGTGCATTTTTCAAGCTTTTTCAATGATTTCTTTCACATTTTTTTCTAACAGTTTTCTTGCGATCATGATCTGGTGTCCACAGCCCAGACATTTCAGCCGGAAATCTGCTCCCACCCGGAGTACTTCCCATTCTCTGCTGCCGCAGGGATGCTGTTTTTTCAGTTTCAATACATCTCCCACATTAATATCCATAACATTTTCCTCTTCTTTTCCTGCCTGTATCGCCACTCCTCCGAAAACATGTCGCGACAGGGGCCTGTGATTCTGTATTATAAATGGTTCGCCATAAAGTCCTTCACTACCCCGAAAGCCTCCCGCAGCAGGTTATTCGGTACGGTAATGGGATAAGTTCCCGCGGACAGTCCCTCTACATGGGCATAGCCCTGTTTTCTCGCAATAGCCAACGCCCGGAACATATGAAAATTGTTGGTAATAACCACAACACTGTCCTCTGATTTGTCCAGCAGTTCTCCGCTGAAGATCAGATTCTGTGTGGTATTCGTGGAAGCATCCTCCACGAGGATCCGCTCCGGATCGATCCCGGCGGTTTCCAGATATCCTTGCATTCCCTCGGCCTCGCTGATGGGTTCATTGTATCCCTGTCCACCGGACACGATGACTTTGGTCTCCGGATTGGCATTCAGATATTCTATGGCTTTATCCAGCCGTTTCTGTAGCACATAACTGGGGCCGGAAGTCTTCCACTGGGCTCCCAGTATGATCACATAATCCGCACCTTCCTGCGCCGTGGCATGGAACTGACTGACGATCATCCCTTCTATAATAAGAAGCAATACCATCCCTGCCATCACAAGACTCCGGAATGTAATATGCAGCCATCGGGGGATCCAGTAATATACGGTTCTGTGGGTCAGCACCCATGCCCATGCGGCACAAAAAGCACCAATCACACCCCAGACCAGGAAAAAGTAGCTGCCGAAGGCAACAAAAAGACCGATCCCCACACAGTACAGCAGACACAGCACCGCCAGAACATATAACGCCCTTGCTCCGTAATGTTTTTCTCCCACGCCTCTGCCTCTGGGATCCAGATAGATCACTTTTTTACTTTTTTCCCTCGGAATCAAGTGGTTCCTTTTCATACTGCCTCCATTCTTTCCTACGATCTATTGTAGCATATCTCCTACGGCAGTCTCAATACCACATATTTTAGGGTTTTCTTAATTTTTTCGAAAATTTTCTTTACCGGACACTGATTGACTTGTCACTCACCTAACACTATGATGTAATTAACATACTACTTCTGAAAAAAGAAACGGATGGAAACCTTATGCATACCACATTATCCAAAAAAGATTTTTCCCGATATCTGCCCTTCCTCCTGCTGGTGATGACCGTTTTCCGCGTCCTCGCTGGACTGAGGATTCCTTATATGATCCTGGCAAATCAGCGCTATGATGACCGGCTGCTGTTCGAGAATGCTTACGATCTGCTGAGCGGCGTGTGGCTTGGCAGCTACGATTCTTATACACTGGCAAAAGGAATCGGCTATCCGCTGTTTCTGGTACTGGCGAAAAAGCTGTGCCTTCCCTACTCTGTTCTGCTGTCGCTGTTGCAGGCGGCCGGTGCATGGCTGTTTGTCCGCGCAGTGTCTGTGAGATGGCAGAATCCCTATGGGCAGGCAATTCTCTATCTGCTCCTGTTGTTTTCCCCGATCAGCCTCACGCTGTTGGTCACGCAGCGGCTGTACCGCATGGCAATCGTTCCGGGAATGGTCCTGGTGGTATTTTCCAGCATGATCGGACTGACTCTGCGCAAAGAGCTCCCCTTGAAAAAACAGCTGCCCTGGGCATTCCTGACCGGACTGACTCTTGCCTTTTTCTGGCAGATCCGGGAGGATTCCGTCTGGATTCTGCCGTTTATCGCCGTTATGACGGTATGGAACGTGGGTTATGTAATTCTGGTCCTGCATAAGAAATTAAACACAAAGGCACTTCTGCTTCACTGCCTGACCATGTTATTGCCACTCCTTCTCCTGTTCGGCGCCAACACCGGTGTCTCCGTCGTCAACCGGATCCACTACGGTGTTTTCCTGAACAACGACCGCACGGAGGGAAATTTTGCAGAGCTGATGTCCCTGTTGTATCATCTGGACAGCAATACGAGAACCAATCCCGACATCTGGATCTCCCGGGATACTATTGTCAGAGCAGAAGCAGCCAGTCCCACTCTGCAGCAGATTCAGCCACTATTGGACAGTTATACCGAAGACTGGGCCACAAGGGATGGTGAGATTCCCGGCGATCACTTCAGCTGGGTACTGCGGGATGCGGTACAGGACTCGGGAATTGCCCCGAATGCCGTCAGTGCACAGACCTTTTATGGCAACGTCCTCTCCGAACTGCGGGCAGCCGTAGCCAGTGGCGAGCTGACCGAAAAGACGGACGGTGCCCTCTATTTTTCCTCCCAATCCCGTGGCGTACTGCCGGAAGAAATTCCCGGTATCCTCAGTGATACTTTGCAGAATATCTTGAAAATTGCAGGATACACCGATTGTGCTTTGAGCAGTTCCGCCAAAAGTGCCGGCCGGCTGTCGGATATCCGTCGTATGGAATCCTTTGCCTCCTGCCTGACCGTGTACCCCACACTGTCACAGTTTCAGGCTGCCGATTATGATTCCATTGAGGATGAGACCTTATATGATTTCAATGAGATCTACAGTTCCGGTATGGTATCTCTTCTGAATAAGAGCAACGCTATCTATCAGTTGTTGGGACAGCCCATGTTCCTGCTGGCACTGCTTGCCCTTTGTGTGCTGACCGCCCGCGTGATCCATGGACTTTTCCATGGGGACACAAAAGATCTCGAACTATGGATCCTGACCTGTGGGATTCTGCTCAGTGCCGTTCTGCTGCGTTTCGGCTGTGGCCTGTTCACCGCATGGTTTTCCGAAGACATGCAAAAGTTCATCAACAGCTTCTATTCCTGTGGCGTCTACATTCTGCTGCAGATGTTCAAATATCTGGCGGTTATTACTACTGCCACCAGCCTGCAACCGATACGGAAACAATATTTTCAAAATTTTCGTAATTCTCATAAGGAAAAGGAGGAATAACTTATGGAAAATTTGAACAAACAGATTCAGGAATTGCAAAAGATCATTGATACCTACGGCAATATCGTATTTTTCGGTGGTGCCGGTGTCTCCACCGAGAGTGGAATCCCGGATTTCCGAAGCGTGGACGGACTGTATCACCAACAGTACGATTACCCGCCGGAGACGATTTTAAGTCACACCTTTTATCGTTCCCACACGGAGGAATTCTTTCGTTTTTATCGGAATAAGATGCTCTTCCCCAATGCACAGCCCAATGCCGCCCATAAAAAACTGGCAGAACTGGAAGCTGCCGGGAAAGTCCGGGCCGTGATCACCCAGAATATCGACGGACTGCATCAGGCTGCCGGAAGCAGGACCGTACTGGAGCTCCACGGCTCCGTGCTTCGCAATTACTGTGAAAAATGCTATCAGTTCTATGGAATCGACACGATCTTAAACAGCACCGGTATTCCCCGCTGTGAAAAATGCGGTGGTATCATCAAGCCGGATGTGGTTCTGTACGAAGAGGGACTGGATGAGAAGACGTTAAATGCCGCCGTCAGATACATCCACGAAGCAGATGTCCTGATCATCGGCGGCACTTCTCTGGCTGTCTATCCCGCAGCCGGGTTAATTGATTATTTTCAGGGTGATAAGCTGGTGGTCATCAACAAAAGTGCGACCCCCAGAGACAGCCACGCAGATCTCCTGATTCAGGGACCGATCGGGGAAGTATTTCAATCGATCCAGAATCCGTAAGTGATATCCTGTTCTCCGCTGATATGATAAGCATCTTCCACATCAGCGCCCCAGCTGTTGATACCACCCACGCCCCTCACTGCTCCCAGGATGGATACCACCGTCCTGCGGGCAGGAGGTAGTTCTTCGTGGTGCATGGCATTTTCCAGTTCCTGTGCCGTATAAGGCAGGCAGGAAAATGCGAAGTGTTTTCCCTCCTCCGCGGTTATTTTTAAACGGCTGCTTCTTTCTCCACGGTCTGTATTATCCAGGGAAGTCTTCCTAACGATCTCCAGCCATTTGGTCTGCATATGCATCCCACAGTCCTGAGGCACCATATAAGGTGTCACCGGCAGGCCCTGTACTTCATACACACCGTGGATCCCTCCTGCCATACGGTCCGGATAGGTCTCTCCGGACAAACCTTCGTAAGTATAGCCTTCCGCCGCTGTGGGCATTAAAAATCTTAAGCCCAATACCGGAAGCTCCGGCAGTCCCCGTTTTCCGAGATAATCCACCTGTACATGGATCCGGCCGTCCGATTCCACCAGATAACTTACCGTGACTTCCGTTACCGGTACAGTGGGTGTCTCGTAAGTATAGGAGATTTCGAACCGGTCACAGGTTTCATCACCGTTGTATTTATTATTTTCCGGTGCCGGAGGCATGCTGATCTCCTGCTCATCCATCCGGGCCGTTACCTTTACACAGCGCACAAAACGATCCGCCGCAGACCAGACCGCACTGCGGAAAACAAAGCCATTACCTCTGTCGTTGTCCGTGGTTGCCCGCCAGAAAGCCGGTCTGGGAGACCTATACAGCCACTCTTTGCCATCCTTATATAAAGACTCCATGCCTCCGGAGCCCACGGAGAAAATATAGGAAAAATCCTGTCCCTGTATTCCGATGGTCACATCACCGATCACGATTCTGAATGCCATAATAGTATCTCACCTCCTGCATTGCCGGTTTTTCGCTGCGATTTGCGAAAAGAATTCCGTTGCCGGAAAATTCATAGTCGCTGGGACGGTCATCAAAGTCTCCGCCATAGCGCAGGACTCTCCGTCCTGTGACTTCATCTTCCACCCAAAGCGCCTGGTCAATATAATCCCAGATAAATCCGCCCTGATACATTTCAAAGCGGTCCAATAATTCCATATAGGACTTCATTCCGCCCAGAGAATTGCCCATGTCATGCATATATTCGCATAACAGATAGGGTTTCTTGGGGTCATGTTCCAGATAATCTATAATTTCCTGCGGGTATGCGTACATCCGGCTCTCCATATCGGAAATCACATCCTCATATGCCTTGTTATGGAAAACGCCCTCATAGTGCACCAGACGCAAGTCGTCTTTTTCCTTGAAGAACTGCTGCATCGCAGCGATATCATCCTCGGCATAAGATTCATTTCCCAGGGACCAGAACAGGATTGACGGATGGTTCTTATAACATTCAAAATTCGTTCTGGCGCGATCCACTACCGCTTCCTTCCACTCCGGCAGGGAACCGGGCACATTCCAGGAAGGTTCCACAGCTCCCATCTTCTGCCAGGAGCCGTGACTCTCCAGATTCGTCTCCGCCATCATGTAAATACCGGCTTCATCGCACAATGTGTACCATTCCATGCGATCCGGATAATGACAGGTACGGACGGCATTGATATTGTTGCGTTTAAAGCAGGCAATATCCCATTTCATGTCTTCCAGGGAAATACACCGTCCGGAAGCTGCATTCCACTCATGGCGGTTCACTCCACAGATCACCAGCCGCTCGCCGTTCAGTTTCATCACTCTATCCGTAGAATCCAAAATAAAATCCCGGAAGCCGATCTTATAAGGCACCACTTCCGTCACTTCCCCCTCACTGTCTGTCAGAGTGATATCCAACTGATATAAGTACGAATTCTCATGGCTCCAGGGGATTACTTTTTCTGCCAATGTTTCCCGAAGGTGCAGCATCTGCTCCACCTGTGACTGCAAAATCTGTGTCTGCTCCAACAGGCATTTCCCGTTGGCATCCGACAGACATACACGCATTTTGCCCGGACGCTGTCCCTCACCCTCAGCAGATATTTTGATTGCTGCATCTAACGTGCCTTTTCCATCCCCTACGGAAAAATAAGGCTTCGCCCAAAGGTCTTCCACGTGCCACTGCGGCTTGGCATATAATTCCACACTCCGGAAGATTCCGAAAAAGCGGAAGAAATCCTGATCCTCCAGAAAAGCAGCCGTACTGCGCTTATGCACTTCCACCGCCAGCAGATTGTCCTTTTCCTTAATATAAGGTGTCAGATCGAATTCAGAGGGAGTAAAGCTGTCCTCGGCATATCCCACGAAATGCCCGTTCAGCCAGACATACATCGCCTGTTCCACACCTTCAAAACAGATAATGACTCTCTTTCCCCGCAGACCTTCTGCCAGATGAAAACGCTTCCGGTAAGAACCTACGGGATTATACTCTGCCTCGCTGAAAGCACCGTCTGCCAATCCTTTTCCCAGCGTGTAAGCCGGGCGGCGGTAAATTTTGCCCTCCCAGGGATACATGGTGTTGATATAATGAATTTGGTCATAACCTGCCAGTTCAATATGTCCTGGCACACGGATCGTATCGAACTGTGCACTGTCGGCATTGTCCCGGTAGAAATCCACCGGACGGCTTGCGGCATTCACAGAATAGGCAAACTCCCAGTTTCCGTCCAGAGACTGTACCAGGGAGCTTCTGCCCTCTGCCGCTTCTTCCGTATCCTGATAGATCGGATGATCACTGTGGGCTGGCAGCTGACCGACCCGGAACACCTTCGGATCGTCCAGCCATCTGATATCTGCTTCCATTTTGGTCCTCCTTATTTATCCCTTTTCTATTATAATAATTGTGAATTTTCTTCCATGCAACAAATATTTATCTCTTCGGAAAAACAGATTCCATGATACACTGCCCGGAAATCAAGATTTTTGTGGTAGCATATGTGAAAATATGTTAATCTATAAAAGTATTTGCCTTATATCCACAAATGATAGGAGATTCTGTTTATGTTATCCACAATTGAAGCAGTCAACAGTGTTGTTAACAATTTTATCTGGGGTGTCCCCGCCATGATCTGTATCATTGGCGTCGGTCTGTATTTAAGTATCCGGACGCGCTTCCTGCAGATCCGAAAGTTCCCCTATTCCATGAAGGTGACACTGGGACGTATGATGAAGAAAAAAGAGGCCTCCGACGGAGCCCTGACACCTTTTCAGGCGGTATGTACTGCTCTCGCCGCTACGGTAGGCACGGGTAACGTAGCCGGTGTGGCAGGTGCTATCGCTATCGGCGGCCCCGGAGCGGTATTCTGGATGTGGGTATCTGCGCTGCTCGGCATGTGCACCAAGTTTGCCGAAGTAACACTTGCTGTACACTTCCGCGAGACCAATGCACAGGGCGACCTGGTAGGCGGTCCCATGTATTATATTAAGAACGGACTGGATAAAAAATGGCACTTCCTGGCGTATTTGTTCGCCGCTTTCGGTGTGCTGGCCGTATTCGGTACCGGTAATGCCACACAGGTCAACACGATCACTACTGCCATTGATTCTGCTCTGAGCAGCTTTAACATACTGCCTGCAGATGCTGTAAAGCTTGTCAACCTGATCATCGGCGTGGCACTGGCGATCATCATTGCCCTGATCCTGATCGGCGGTATCAAGCGGATCGGCAATGTCACCTCCAAGCTGGTTCCTTTCATGGCGATCATGTATATCGTGCTGGCACTGGGTGTGATCTTTTTCCATATTAAGGCTGTACCTGCTGTATTCGCTTCTATTATCGAAGGTGCTTTCCATCCCGCCTCTGTGACCGGCGGTGTGGTAGGAAGCTTCTTCATGAGTATGAAAAAGGGCGTGTCCCGCGGTATCTTCTCCAACGAGGCCGGTCTTGGTACCGGATCCATCGCCCATGCCTGTGCTGATACGAAGAAACCGGTAAAACAGGGCTTCTTCGGCATCTTTGAAGTATTCGTGGACACCATCATCATCTGTACCATGACAGCGCTGGTCATCCTGTGCAGTGGCGTATCCGTAAATTACGGTGAGGCTGCCGGTGCAGAGCTGACCATCAGTGGCTTCACCGCTGTCTATGGCAGCTGGGTATCGATCTTTACCGCTGTGGCGATGTGCTGCTTCGCCTTCTCCACCATCATTGGCTGGGGACTGTACGGTACCAGATGTATCGAATTCCTCTTTGGTTCCCGTTCCAACATGCCTTTCATGGTACTGTATTCCCTTACAGCTATCGTGGGTGCGACAATGAACCTCGGACTGATGTGGAGCATCGCCGAGACCTTCAACGGACTCATGGTCATCCCCAACCTGATCGCTGTCTTCCTGCTGTCCGGTGTTGTAGTGAAACTGACGAAGGAATATTTTGCGAAAGAGAACGGGTAATATCTGAATGGGATTTGCGTTATGATCATTGAATAAATGATGTAGTTCTTTCGTTCGATAATGACAGTGAATTGAAAGTTAATTAATGAATCTGTTTTCAAATCTCCGTAGCCCTTGGCCGGGTATAAGAAACGCTGACATCGCTTTCGCTCGGAAACAGATCGCAACGGCACATAAGCGAGGAAAGCACCCTCGCTAAGTGCCGGCGTCTGTTTACGGTCAGCTTATTCTTACACCCAGCCGTGGCTACTGGTGTATTAACAAGCTTTCGAAACGCAGAACTCCCGGAGTATGCGGTGCCATGTCGAAGATGTTTGTCGGAGGATGTTGATATTTTCTAGAAAAGTGCTGAAAGGCAGGGGGAAAGCGGACACGATGTCCGCGTCAGCCGATTGTCGACATGGATGTCGACTGTAGGCGGCCCCGTCATGACGAGAACCACTCATCACTTTTCGTAGAAAATTCACATCTGGAGACCTTACATCGAGACATGTGTATCGCATGCTCCGGGAGTTCGTGGATTTTGCCAATGTATTTCACTAACTCTCAATTTACATCAATTCAATAGAAGTAACTTTATATCCCAGCTTTTCCACAGCCTCGCACAGTTCCTCTTCGGGAACATCTGCGCCGAGTTTTACGATTGCTTCGCCTTTCTTAAAGCTTGCCTTAGCATTGACCTGGGCCATGCCATTGAGGGCATTCTCAATGCGATTCTGGCAGTTCACACAGGACATTCCTTCAATATGAAGCTTTTTGGTCGCTACGATGGTGTCTAAGTGTTTCGGCTTGATCTTCACATCTCCGCCTCCGCCACAGCATCCGCCTTCTCCCTTGAAATGCTTTTTGGATCCCAGTAATGCTGCCACGATCACTATGATCAATATTCCACATATCATATATGTTCCCATTTTTTCACTCTCCTTATTGTTTTCTTTCAAAAAATAACTATTCAGAACCCCATTCGCAAAATTACCTCCACGAGGCTTCCTTTTTGCTGCAATATCTGTCAAAATTTCATGCAGATTAGTATTATCCTGCCACCCATATAAACAAAACCGATGTAGGAAACAGCTCTGTCCATCCAGACCTCCTGCCCCACATCGGTTTTTTACTTATTTCTAATTTCTAGCATACCTGTTCCGCACACTCACACGGCCTGATCGTCACGTTACTCACCCTCTGGTCTACGAGGTATCCGCAGGACTTGAGTCCGGCCCGGATCACGGAATTCCATTTTTTCGCTGACAGATGGTGTACAGATCCATCGTCCAGTTCAATGGTGCAGGCATTTTCCATCATACAATTTTCAGAGTAAGCTACCTTATACATGTTCTTGCGGCTGATGGCACCGATCTCCTCCAGGAGATTGACCATGCGGTATACGGTTGCAACTCCCAGCTTGTCATCCTCTTCCAATGCCCGGTAGAAGATTTCCTTACAGCTGGAGCATTCATACTGGAGGATAATATCAATCAGCCGAAGTCGCTGCTTCGTAATACGGCAGCCTTTTTCTTTCAGCTTGGTCAATATGATCTCTCTCTGCATTTTCGTGGTCTGATAGCTTACCTGTTCCTTAGTGTCCACAATGACCTCCGCAGTGGCTGCAATCGCCACCGCACTGAATGGATTTTCCATTCTTTTTGTCTTTTATCATTTTGCGGACAATCAATGCGACTACACCGGCCAGTATCGCCAATACAACTACGGTTCCCATAGACTGCCTCCTTACTCTTATTTTGAAATCCTGCGGATCCTCTTATCGAAGATCCGCAAGTAATGTTACGTTTCTATCTGTTTACTTCCCTCACAGGTATCTGGCTTTGCCTGCAAGCAGTCACGCCGGACACCTGTGGGAAAGTTCTATCATTTATTTTACTTATGCAGCCTTCTCGGTGTCAACCTTCAGAGTGGTGCTCTCCTTGTAAGGACGGAAGAGCAGATAAATGAAGCCGATGATCAGAAGGAATGCTACTACAGTGCCGATACCGAAAGCACCGGTGGTGATCAGCGTACCGATCTGATATACACACAGGGATACCACATATGCCAGACCGCACTGATATCCGATAGCGATCCAGAACCATCTGGTATTGTTCATCTCACGCTTGATCGCACCCATAGCTGCGAAGCAAGGTGCGCACAGCAGGTTGAATGCCAGGAATGCATAGCCGCTTGCTACAGTGAAGGTAGCTGCCATGTTAGCATATACGGAACCCTCGCCTGCGCTGTAGAGGATACCCATAGTACCTACGATGTTCTCCTTTGCTACCAGACCGGTGATAGATGCAACGGTTGCCTGCCAGTTACCGAAGCCCTGAGGAATGAATATCCATGCCAGGCACTGACCGATCTTGCCCAGGATACTCATATCGATCTCATCCTCAGCCAGCATACGGAAGCCGTCCTCGGTGAATCCGAAGTAAGTAGTAAACCATACAACGATGGTGGACAGAAGGATGATGGTACCTGCCTTCTTGATGAAGGACCAGCCACGCTCCCACATGCTGCGCAGTACCGTACCTACGGTAGGCCAATGGTAAGCGGGAAGCTCCATAACGAAAGGAGCAGGATCGCCCTCGAAGATCTTGGTCTTCTTCAGGATAATACCGGAACAAATGATTGCTGCAATTCCCAGAAAGTATGCGGAAGGAGCAACCCATGCTGCGCCGCCGAAGATAGCACCTGCTACCATGGCGATGAAAGGAAGCTTAGCACCACAAGGAATAAATGTGGTAGTCATAATCGTCATCTTACGGTCTCTGTCGTTCTCGATGGTACGGGAAGCCATGATACCGGGAACACCACATCCGGAACCGATCAGCATAGGAATGAAGGATTTACCGGACAGACCGAACTTACGGAAGATACGGTCCATGATGAATGCGATACGTGCCATGTAACCACAGGACTCCAGGAATGCCAGGAAGATGAACAGTACCAGCATCTGGGGTACGAAACCAAGTACTGCACCGACACCGGCTACAATACCGTCAAGGATCAGCCCTTTCAGCCAGTCGGCACATCCGATCGCATCCAGACCGCTCTCTAACAGTGCAGGTACGCCGGGTACCCAGATACCGTAGTCTGCGGGATCGGGAGCTTCTCCGCCGTCTGCTGCGTATACATCAACTGCCTCTGCCAGCTCAGCACCGGTGTAAGTAACATCCTCGGTTGCCAGAGTCTCTTCATCTTCCAGGGTGTAATCTGCGGTAGCGGATGCATCGATGCCTGCCGCGAACTCCTGAACAGCTGCTACTGCTGCTGCGGGATCATAGTCCTCAGACTCGCTGTCGATGACTGCTGCCAGAGCTTCATCACCGTCAGCTTCTACGAATGCGTTGATCACATTCATTGCATCATCATACGGCTCTGCGGCTTCTTCATAAGCACTGGTTCCGATGGTGAACAGATGCCAGCCATCTCCGAACACACCGTCATTTGCCCAGTCAGTAGCCCAGGTACCAACGGTGGTAACAGATACATAATATACGATGAACATAACCACTGCAAAGATCGGCAGTGCCAGCCATCTGTTGGTCACGATTTTATCGATCTTATCGGAAGTCTTTAACTTCTGGCCTTCCTTCTTGGTATAACATTCTTTGATGATAGAGGAGATGTATGTGTATCTCTCGTTGGTGATGATACTCTCAGTGTCATCATCCATAGCCGTTTCCAACTGCTTGATCTCTGCGGATACATCGGGAACGCTCTTCATCTGTGCCTGGATCTTGTCATCCTTCTCTAACAGCTTGATAGCGAAGAATCTCTTCTGTTCCTCTGGAACATCGGTCAGCTTCTTCTCTACGGTCTCGATCACGCTCTCAACCTCAGGCGCGAATTTATGTACCGCAACTGCTGCACTCTTCTTCTGTGCCAGTTCGATCGCTTTTTTGGTAGCGTTCTCGATACCGGTCAGTTTCAGAGCGGAGATCTCAACAACGGGGCAGCCCAGCTTCTCAGACAGCTTCGCAACGTTGATCTTGTCACCGTTTTTATTCACAATATCGATCATGTTGACAGCCATGACAACGGGGATACCCAGTTCCATCAGCTGTGTGCTCAGATATAAGTTTCTCTCAATGTTGGTACCGTCTACCAGGTTCAGGATCGCATCGGGTCTCTCACCGATCAGGTAGTTACGTGCTACCACTTCCTCCAGAGTATACGGAGACAGGGAGTAAATACCGGGTAAGTCCATGATGATCACGTCATCACCGTTGCCACCGTACTGCTTTTTCAATTTACCTTCTTTTTTCTCAACGGTTACACCGGGCCAGTTACCTACGAACTGGTTGGAACCGGTCAGAGCGTTGAAAAGTGTTGTTTTACCGCAGTTAGGGTTACCTGCAAGTGCAATCTTAATTGCCATTTTTCTACCTCTTTCCTCTAAAATCATTTAATAACTATTCAGACCCCATTCGCAAAACGCTCTTTCAGAGCTTCCTTTTTGCTCATGTGATTAGCTTTCACTAATTAGTTCCAGCTAACCTTCCTGCTAAAAAAAAGATCATTTACTCAACGCAAATCATCTCAGCGTCTGCCTTACGAAGAGACAGCTCATAGCCTCTGACAGTTACTTCCACGGGATCTCCCAAAGGAGCAACCTTTCTCACATAGATCTCAACACCTTTGGTAATGCCCATGTCCATGATACGTCTCTTGACAGGACCTTCACCATTCAGTTTGGTTACCTTTACGGTCTGTCCGCAGGGAACTTCCTTCAATGTCTTCATTTTCTCCTCCTATTAGCATCTTTTGGTACAGCTGCCTGCTACACCATGATTTTATTGGCCATATCCTTGCCGATGGCTACTCTTGATTCCTTGATATTCACAATCAGGTTGCCTTCGGTCTGGGACACAACTGTCACTTTACCGCCTACTACAAATCCGAGGGTCTCTAAAAACTTCCTCGTCTCCTCTTTGCCGCCGATCCTCTGGATCGTGTTCTCTTCACCGGCACCTACCATACTCAGGGGCATCATACACACTTCCTTCCCTTCAATAGTATTGAACTGCTTGTGGTTTCTCATTAGCTCTTAATGAGATTCATTCTCAATTCACGTGGTTAGTATATACTAACCTTTTTTTACTGTCAATATATTTTTTCGATTTTTTTCATAGAAATCTCGTAGGAATTTCTTATTGATATTTTTTATCATTAAGTTGAAATCTTGCATTTCCTATCCTTTTCTGCTATTCTTATTGTAATACCTGCGGATGGTCAAGTTTCCATATGTAGGGCAGGTATTTCGGTTCAAAATGCTATGTATGGGAAGGGTATGGTCATTACATGAAAATACAGGAATCTGCTGAGAATTATCTGGAAACAATCTTAGTGCTGAAGAAAAAGAACGGTGTGGTCCGTTCCATTGATATTGCCAACGATCTGGGCGTGTCCAAGCCCAGCGTCAGCGTCGCTATGAAGAATCTCCGCAACGGGGAATATATTGAAATGGACAAGGAAGGCTACATCACCCTGCTGGATAAGGGGCGGGAAATTGCAGAGAAAATCTATGAACGTCACACATTTCTTACGGACTGGCTGACCTCCATCGGCGTGGATCCCACCGTTGCTGCTGAGGATGCCTGCCGGATTGAGCATGTGATCAGCGCAGAGACTTTCACCGCTATGAAAAAGACATTGAAGACGAAATAGAACTCACAGTGAATCATTGCATGTTATTTGAAAGCAAGAACTCCCAGTGCGATATTGCTCCGGGAGTTTTGTTATTATCATAAGCTCATTACCTGCGCTCATTATATCTTAATTGTCACCCATTTTCCCTGTCGGAACCGAATCGACGCAAACAGGAATCTGGATACCTGATCCGCCAGAATACCCATCCAGATACCGGTCATTCCCAGTCCCAGAGTAAACCCGAAAATATAGGATGCCGCCGTACGGATCAAAGTAACGCTGATCGTAGAAGCTACTGCCGTGTATGCGGTATCTCCCGCGCCGCGCAGGCATCCCATGTAGATGACCTGAGACACCTGGAACAGGACAATGATACAAATGCAATGAATAATATTCACACCGTACGTAATAATATTTTCTTCTCTAAAGAACATCCGGTAAATGGTCTCCCCTCCGAAGAAATAGATAACCGCCAGTGCAACAGAGATTCCCATACCGATACGTCTACAGATAGCTCCATAGCTTTTCGCTTTCTCCGGGTCACGTTCGCCCAGACTCCGGCCGATCAACGCCACCGCCGCTACCTGCATACCGTCACCGAATGAAAACGTCAGACCGAGGATATTCATGCCTACCTGATGTGCCGCCATGGCTTCCGTACCCATTTTCGCAGCCATCATAGCGGTAGACATAAAACCGATACGCATCAATACCTGCTCAATAAACACGGAATAGCCGACTTTGATAATCTCCAACAGCGGTTCTAATCGCAGTCTGATGTGATGCTCGATCATGTACGGAATACTGATAAATCCGTCTTTCGGACAGATTGAGACGATGCTCATCACGCATGCCACTACCGTACCGAATACCGTGGCAATGGCGGCTCCGGTGATCCCCAGTGCCGGGAATCCGAAATGGCCGTTGATCAGCAGGTAATTGCCGCAGATATTCACCAGATTGGAGATCAGATTCGTCCTAAGGGCGATCATCGTATTGCCCGCGCCGCGCTGTGCCGCATTGATTCCCATGGACAATACGTTGAAGATCATGCCACCCATGATGATCCGGTAGTATCTCGCCGCCATGGCATGCGTGTCCTCACTCGATCCGCAGAATTCAATAATCTGATCCGCGAATCCCACCGTCAGTGCACTGATGATCACCGCTGCCACAATGCAAAAGCAGATCGTCATCACCAGAATCTCGTTGGCCGCCTGCTGCCTCTTCTCTCCAAATCGTCTCGCCACCAGGGCGGAGATTGCTACATTCGCTGCGATGAACAGTGCCAGCCCCAGGAACTTCGGCTGTGTAGTCAGCCCTACTGCTGCCACCGCATTGGCCCCGAGCGTACTCACCATAAAAGTATCCACCATACCCGCCAGTGCGATAAAAAAGGATTCACAGACCGCCGGCCACGCCAGCCGGATTGCTTCTTTTGTCAGGGAACCCTGTGTTTGTTCTGTGCTCATAGCTATGTTACCTATTACCTTTTCTTGGATATTTCCTGTTTCTGATAGTCATAATGCTTTATTATACTCTTAATCATACACCAAAACCTCCGTTTGCCGATAGTCCCAAATTTTTGTCCTCATTTTATAGCTAGACACATAATTTTTATCTCATTTTCATACAATACTAATCAGAAATACACGGATATTGACACATGCAAAATCGTATTTTCAAAGGAGGCTCCCATGCAATTCTCCGACAAATTTCACAATATTCACTGGAAAAACCTCATCACTGCCGTTGCCATCCCTCTGGCGGCAGGTGGACTCTCCGCCTGGATCACCATGGACGGCATGAAAGCCTTTGAAACAGTGAATCAGCCTCCCCTGACACCGCCTATGTGGCTCTTCCCGGTGGTGTGGAGTATCCTGTTCGTCCTCATGGGAATCGCCTCTTATCTCGTTGTCATGCAAAAAGGTGAGGACACGAAAGCCCTCACCCTGTATGCTGTACAGCTTATCTTTAATTTTTTCTGGTCCATCTGGTTCTTCAACCTGGGATGGTATCTTTTCGCCTTTTTGTGGCTGGTCGCTCTGTGGATCCTGATCATCGCCACTACCGTTGCCTTTTACCGCATCTCGAAGCCTGCCGCATGGCTGATGCTGCCTTATCTGGTATGGGTGGCGTTCGCGGGGTATCTGAATCTGGGGGTGTGGTGGCTGAACCGGTGAGTACGCATTTTTATTAGTTTTTCCCCTAGTGCACACATAATACTGGATTAAAAAATGTGGGAAGACGAATCTTCCCACTCGTTAATGTTCATCTCTTTATGGCTTGATTACCAAAGGTTAATGGAGACCTCTCTATAATTAGAATATGGCAATTCACTGACTGTGTCAACTGCATATTGAAAAGTTTAAATTTTTGTGTGCTTTCCTTAAGCTCTTATTTTTCTAATCCGTATGTCCTTATCCGCCATCCGCCTTCTTGCTTCTCAAAGTCCATAAAAAGATAAAACAAGGAGTCTTCTCCTGCCGGCAAAAATTCCGCCTGCACTGTATAGGTTACCCCCGTTTCATCCCCAACATCCGCTAATCCTTTTATCCTATTTATACAAACAGTTTCTTTTCCTTTAGATTCCCGGAACTCTGCATAAGTATCCAGTGTTCCACTGTAATCTTCCACTAAATACTTTTTAATTGTTTCCGAATCACCTTGAAAATAGGCCTCCGAAAATTCTTTTGCTATCTCGTATACTATTTTTCTATCCTCGTTCCCAGCCACTTCTCCTCTTATCGTCAGTGTATCATCCTGCGGCGCTAATAGTTCTTCTCTCTTATCATAATAATTATCAATTAATCTAATATCTTCTATATACCACCCATCTTCCCGATAGGATGCCTCTGTACATTTTACCGTGCTTTCGTCATCGACTTCATATTGTAATGAGATAAAACGAACCATCGTTTTTCCGTCTTTTTCAAATATGGTTGCCCCGATATAACTGTCTATTGGCCGCTTGTCATCAATCTTAACATCACCGAATTTATCAGGCTGTTCTGAATCAATATTGGGATTATGTATAAAGTTATATGGATATTCCACCCATCCGGTATCCTCTAAATGCAGAATCGAAATTGTAACAGCACCATAATTGCTTCCGAAGATGTACCTTTCCAATAATACATCCGCTTTACCATCTCCTGACAGATCACCGGTAGTAATCCTCGAACTATAAACGTATCCTTCGTAATCCTTTATTGCCGTATCTGCGCCATTCACATTCGCTATGAGTCGTGTACCATCTTTTGCTAAGTCATCGATATCGCCGTTATCTACAACACGCACTATATCTTCTTTCCCATCTCCATCTAAATCTGCACTTATTTCAATCTCAGAATTAATGAGCATGCTGCTCGTGTCCTTTTCTTCAGATGTATCCGAAGCAATCGTCTGAGGTTCCGGCGTCTCAACTTCCTGTGCTACATCCTCTGCCTGAATCTTCGGCTCGGTATCGGCGATTTCAATCTGATCCGCTAAATCCATGCAATCTATATAATGATCTCCTATCCGGAACGCATAGAAACTTCTGTAATCCGCGGTCATAGGGTCTGTATCCTGATGCTTTCCGGCATTATTATCCTGAAAATATTTCGGAAGGTAATCAGCCTGCATATGTATGTCCTTTGCATCCATGTTCTGTAAATAGACATAAATAATGGTATTACTGTCGTCTAACGTGATGGCATATTCATATCGGTCGGTCCAATTTGCCATTGCCACATATGCAACGCTGCAATAATTTTTTTCATCCTGATAGAGCATATTCGTCTGATCCTGATAAGAAAATTCCAAATTACGCAGACGTTCTGTTTCTGCCTCATACTGTTCCCTGGTATATTGATTTTCCAAATAGATCTGGCAGGTTGCTGCAAAGATTTCATCACGGGTCTGATAATAAAAATCTTGTGAAACGGTATCCATATCTGCGGAAGGGAACACCGCTAACGGACTGTATACTCCCTTTCCCTCTAATTTGTGGTATGCTTCTCCCTCCCGGGAAGTGATTCTTGTCCCATAAATAAAATGATAGCATACGTAAGACAAAACTGTCCCCAGCACAATCACTGCTGCCACAACTGCAAGCACTGCTGCCACAACTGCAAATACTACTTTCTGCTTTTTGGTCATTTTTTGTTCCTCCCCCAATTATCATCGCAATATCATTCTTTTTCCAACAGGTAAAAAGCACAATCCATCGTAAGAATAACAAACTGTGTATTACCGGAAATCATTATGTCCACTGCCGGAGGCTGTCGTTTTATTCCATCTCTCGTGCCTCTTATTTCCAGATTCTGAAATTCATCATAATTCAGAATCCAATCATAGAGTTCCGGATCGTCTTTTATAGCTTCCTTTACATAATAGATTAAATTACGTTCTTTTATAGGAGATACCTCATAAGAAGGTTCTAAAATCTCGCATTGATAACGTTCATATTTTTCAAGCCCTTCACTGGAAAATACATCTTCATTTATCACAATATGATTGCCTATGATATCATGTCCTTCCGGATAATTCGTATAATCGTTTTGTACGTGTGTAAAGCCAAGCAATTTTGTAACTTTCCACTCACCAAAAAGCAATTCCTTGATCTCATCCATGGATAATTCGTCCACACTGCCATCTGCTATTTCCGGATCTGGCTCTATCGTTTCTTCCGCATTCAGATCTTCCGATTCTGTCTCGAGCATATTATTAATTCCGATAATTGATAGTTTCCAAGGTCCTGTTCCTTTATAAACATTGTCAAACCAGATTTGTCCATCCCCCATCATCACCCCTTGCCAATTACAAAACATTTTTCGGCATGTTTCAGCACGAATAGCCTCTACAAATTCTTGATTCAGCTTTCCATCAATATCGAGTTTTAAAAAATCTTCACGATTATTAACCGTAGTACCATTTATTGCAATAGGATATGAAATTTTCTCGGATAGCGCATCCCAATCATGCTTTAAAACATCATTTTTAATCTCTTCAGCAAATTGCTCCTCTGCTGTTACTCCTGTAGATGTCATATAATAATCTTCTTCTGTTTCGCTGCTTTGAATGCTTTCATCACTTTCACGTACTTCATAGTCTTCTGTATCACTCATGGCAGGCATCTTTTTTTCTTCAGGTGTACTGTCTATATGCTGATTTTTCATCAAAAATGCGTAAGACATAATCATCCCCAGCACAATCACTACCGCCACAACCGCAAATACTACTTTCTGCTTTTTTGTCATCTTTTTGTTTATCCCCTATTATCTTCTATTTTCTTCTGTAAATGAAAAATATGGAATCTCCAGTTCTTCAACATTACCTTCGTTTGCATTCAACTATTCCCTATAGTCCGTCTCATCGCCTTACATATTTTCAAAAAATTTCTAATCCTCTACAATCTCTTCTCCATAATCATAGATAGGCATCTGACCGGAAACATAAACATCAACATTATAGATTTCACCGGTCGTTTCCCCCGGTATGCCGAATTCATGGAAACATTCTCCTAAAGCATAACGATAAATGGTATATCTCTCTTTGCCTATATAAGTATGTTTTTCATAAGAATCTCCATATTGTTCGACCATTTGAGAATAAGTATTTCCGGAATATATGCCTCTCGAGGTATGTGCAAATGTTTCATTACTGCTGATTCTTATTCTGACACATTCTTTTTCAAGAAAATAAACTTGTATAAATTGAGCTTCCCCATCACCTACGTTATAATAATAATTATATTTTTTGTTATCCGAATCCTCAACCTTTTCATACAACAGCCCCATCTCATCCAGCTTCCCCAATATTTCTTGCTCACCTTCATATAAGGAAACTGAAAAATCCCCTATATTGATAATGACATCCATATCTGGCTGTGCATTTTTTGCATTCGGCATTTCATCAATTTTATTCCTTATAGCCGCTGCTGTTTCTTCTATACTTTTTTCTCCGTTAAAATAATACAAAGCCTCTGCCTGCGTAATCCCTATTAAAGGAAGGTCACTGCGCTGCATTACCTTCGTATTATTTATCATCTCCCTTACATCCTGTATATCCTCATCTTGTGCCGCATAAACATTTTCATAGGTACTGCCAATTTCGTATGTCAGAATAGGAAGTTTCTCTCTTTTTCCATCCGATGTCTGATAATATTCCTGCTTTCTGCTATCACTAAGCTGTTGATCCAGCACATCTTGCAATATTGAGAAATTCCAATTGGGCGCAATCGTTTTCTGTCCTTCCTCAGTAAAATAGCTTTCCACAAACTTCCATGCTTCTTCTTTGTGCGTGCTTTGACTGTTAATGGCGAAACAGTTGTCAAAAATAAATATTCTTCCCTTTCCCTCTGCTCCCGGAAATCCTGTATAGACTGCATCCTCACCCCATATGGATTTTTTATATAAATATTGTTGCATGTCACCTATGCACTCAAGATTGAATGGAATTTTTCCTTCCCGCATCAAAAGGTCATTCGTTTGAAACATCGCCTGTTGCGGTAATTGTTCTGCAATTTTTATATATTGTTCCAATCTGTTATCTTCCGTTTCCCCGGAATATCCTCCGCAGATTGCCCCTTCCTGTAAAAATAAATCCCGTGAAATCATAGGATCCTCTTCACATTCTCGAACGGCCCGCAAGGCTTCCTCGAAGGTAAAATTTTCTTTGTTACTGCACCATTTTTCTTTTGTTATCAATGTATATAACACAAAATTCGTTGGCAACATATACAAGCCACCATCCGCTGTCAAAACCTGATACGCGGAATCAACGATGTCCTCTTCCCCAATCACATCACTTTTCTCCAGATAGGGAATAAGATTCTCTATTGCGCCCTTTTCTGTAAGCACTTCCACATCCATCTCATCTGTCGAAAAAATAATGATATCAGGTCCTTTTCCTGTCAAAATATCATCATACAAACAGCTAATTCCGTCGCTTATATTTTCTTCGCAATAATCATGTATTATGATTGTTATTCCGTCATTTTTACCATTAAAATCAGCTACTGCTTCCTGTAATGTCGACGCTCCCCCGATATCTCCAAGTATAATCTCCGTTTCAGGTTCTTCCGCCACAACTGCAGCAGTCTCTTTCTCCCATGCAGATGTATTCGTCCCGGTGTCTATTTCTCCACAGCCCATTAACAGCAAAGATGATACTGTACCTACAAGCAATAATGCTATTGTTTTAAAAGTTTTCATTCGTAATCCCCTCGCACGTCATCGCAATATCATTCTTTTTCCAACAGGTAAAAAAACAAGCACTGCTGCCACAACTTCCCACTGTATAACTTAACTTGTCTTCCGTAAATTCAGGAAAGGACGCACCTCTACGTTCTCCGGTCTCTTCCCATCATATAACAATTGCACATACTGTTCCGCTTCTTCATCGGAGACATCTTCCTGATCCGTAAATACTATCATTATTAGTTCAATTTCACTTTGTTCCGGCTGCTTTCTAATTATGTTCAGGGAATGGAAATACATCTCGCTGTAACCAATTCCTCACTCACTAAATGGTGTACAATCACTAATTGCGCCGGTTGATTCTCTGATGTCTGCTCGTAAAATTCGTCCAGCAATTCTGCTCCGCTGCATTCCCTTGACTGCCAATCCAAGACATACACCGGATAATCTTTGAGTTCTTCTATATTTAACGGAAGGACGGATAATTCCTGTCTGATTACTTCCGGATCGGTTTTCCCTTTTAAATTTTCCAAACTGAAATCTTCCAATAAATCAACCGGTTCAGTCTCTTCATTTGATACAGCTGTAGTCGTTATGGTATTAGGTGTCATCTCCTCGGTAACTTCTGAAGTATTCTGTTCTGTATCATTCTGTTCCGGTCTATTCTGCCCACAGCTTACCATGCTTAACATAATTATTAATAATGCCACACACCTCATCTTTGCTTTGTACATACTTTTTCTGAATCCTCCTCCCACAAGATTTTTCAAAAGCCTTTTACCATACGTATTCCTCCAGCATCCTCTTTATAGAAATACCAATTCTTTCATCCTGTTTCTCACTCTCTGTAAGCGACAATGTCACACTCAATGGATCTTCCAGTTTCTTATTCTTAAAATCAATAAAGTATCCGAGTTCCAGAACAACGCATCCTATTTCTTCCCCGGAATGTACCTGCTTCATTTTTCTAATTCCGGATTCTGTTATTTCTTTTTTGGTAATTGCATAAGTCGGATATTCATTATCCGAAAGTAATGAGTACTCACATAGTGCAGTGATTCCTGCCTTTTTTCCCAATTGAATATCCTCTTTTAGTTCATACCTTGCAATCACAGGGTTTCTCAATATGACCCGTACATCATTCCACAGTTTCTGAATATCCGCTGGAACAGTTATCACCCTGGATTTACCCTTCATACCCAAAATATCCACATTCAGATACTCAATTTCATCAAAGCACCTGTTTGCAGACATTTTCGTAACGCCTAATCTTATTGCAGCTTTTGATGCAGTAACATTTTCCCATTTTTCATATATTGCAACCAATATAACTTTTTGTGTTAAAAATGAAATTAAATGAACCGGAGAAATTTTCCTTTCATTCTCATTGGACAGCAAATATCCGATAAAAGGCAAGTACACCTGTTTATCTTTCAGTACAAAGGGAATTCCCTCTTCCAATAATTTTTCTTTAATATAAAATGATGTAGAATCAAAAAAAATGGCGCAATTAAGACCTGCTGCCTTTTCAATTTTAATCCAGTCCTTTCTAAGCGCTGCCAAGCCAACATCTGCCTTGGGTTGAATTGCTATCCATGGTGAACCGTTTGTTTCAACCTTATAAAAAGTGTATCTTCCACGAAAGGCCAGGGGCAGCTTCTCATTCAAATATTCAGTTTCTTCTATCATCACATTTTGACGCAATGTTTTTTCCAAAAAATTCTTCATATAGTCACCATTTTTAAAAATGTAACTCTTTTTATGTTACATTTTTAAAATAGCATATTTTTATTGCACATTCAATATTTAATGATAAAACATTCCGTTTCAGAAAAAATTTTCAAAAGTATCTATCTCACGTGTGCGTGAAAACGATAAATTATTGACCAAAACATCTGGATCTGTAACAAATTGGTTCGACGCTGTCGAACTTTTTCCAAAATCTAGTAATTCAATTTTGTTCGGCGCCGTATTAATCATTATCCCATTATCTTTTCGTATCTTTGACTCTTCAAGGTAGGAATCTCTCTTAATTTCCGCAGCGTCGCTCCTTATTTTTGTGCATTGCACGGTTTTTGGTAATGATATTTTACCCAATCATTACTTTAACTTAAAGTATGCCAATTAAGCTCAAATAAATCACTCTCAAATAGCTTTTCTTTCCAATCATTATACTCTCCTTCATCTAAACGAAGAGAGTCTTCATAAAATCGCACAAAGTATATTTTTTTATCACCATCTTTATCATCTTTAAACGGAAAATTATCCTTGTATTCCGGGCATGCGTTTAAATCTAACTCTTCAACACTGGCAATACATTCGTACATATTTTCCATTTCATTATACCGATATACTTCATACGGCCAAAAGTCATCATTATATGTATATCCCGAATGTGATGCCGGAGCATATATCAATCCATTTTCATAAAATCTACATCCATAATAGTAGTCAAATAATAATTCAAGCTCTTCTTTTTTCTCGGAAAATCGGTAAATATATTGTGCACTGTCCGAATTGCACGTTCCTTCAACTCCTATCAATAGCTCATCTATACCATCATCATTTATGTCATATATCACGAATTCATTGGGATATGCCAGCTCTTTTTGTTTTTCAAAACCAGTACCATTATCAACATAACAATAATCTCCGTTTGGCAAATATCCCGTATTTTCCAGTTCTTCGACCGCGTTTAAATAAATTTGATTTATTTCAGTATGATTCCCTATCTCAATCACATAATCATAACTATAGGTGTGCACATACAACCGGTCATCCTTCTCTGCCATGAGGTCCGGCATCTTTTTCAGAGGCAGGCGGTCGATCACCTCTCCGGTATTTTTATCCAGCTGATAGAGATAATCGTCCTCTGCGGTAAAGCCATAGCCGCAGAAGATCACGTCCCCTTTCACGAGAAAATTCATGCTGTTATAAGTCTGGTCTGCACTTCGCCACAGCAGTTTCTCATTTTCCAGATCATAGGCAAACATAAAGCAGCTGTCCGGCTGCGCATAACCGTTCATTACTGAAGCCCCGTAAAAAATTCCGTTCTCAAGGCAGGCATTATTACCGTTGACGTACCATTTGTCTGTCGGATATTCCAGTACATACAGGCAGTTCTCACCATCGAAAATGCTGAGTTTTCCATCCTCCCACTGATAGGTATACTCCCACTGATAGGTATAATTTTCATCATAGAAGCAGTCCCAGTTTTCTCCGATCATGGGAAGGGAAATGTCTTCCGATGCATTGTACCATTCATCCGCAAAAGTAATATTGTTATACGTCTCGGAAAGGATTTCCAGGGAATAGGGCTGCACCGCAGTTCCTTCCGGGTGAAATTCCGAGATTCCAGTGAAATCTATGAGGATCTCTTTCGGTGCAATGGGTGTTTCCCGGGATTCGGACTCTGTGAGAGCTCCGGAGGTCTCTGCCTCATCTATTTTAGTGTCTATATTGGAAATATTTTCGGTTTGTTTCTCCGCTTCGTTGTTCTCCGGTGCATTGGTCTCCCGGGCGCCACATGCCATTAACAGGCAGGCGGACAGTGCAAATGTTGCTAATCTGTATTGTTTTTTCATGATAATCTCCCTTACTGCTTAAAATTCTCACGCATTTCTTACTTTAAATCCGTAACTCTTTTTATATTACGAATTTAAAATATCATATTTTTGTTGCACTTTCATTAACTGTTTCCAATAATTTCATATTAAAATAAACAATTCCGATGTAGCTTATTTCTATTTACCGTCCAGATACCTTTGCATAAAATTTGAGGCGGTAATTCAACGATGATCTATTCGATTTCCGCTGATAATTACCGCCTGAACATCATTATTCTTCTCTGTCAACTCTTTCTGTTAATCAATCGTTTTCATCTTCTTTTGAAATCTGGGGTGCTATTTGACTTTGCGAATCATTATTATGCTGCAGCTCTTGTACATTGCCACTGCTTTGTGCAAATGTTATGGCACTGCCATTTGTTTCATAGGATCGAATGATCTTTATATTCTCGTCTGTCATCTCGGTCAGTTCCACCTCCAATCTCAGTGGATTTTCCCTAATGACGGAGGTAACTACAAATGGTAATTTCCCGGCAACCATATCTGCCGAAATTTTCTCCTGCAATGTTTCTACATATGCCCTTGATGGTGTTCCATCTGAATTTCTGGAATCTTGAATTGTGTTTGCACCGGTCATATTGGGTTCTGCAAATATGATATCATCACTGTTCCGGCCGGTAGTGATCTGTCCGTTTTGCACCCAGATTTTACGAATATCCTGTGCGAAGCTTCCCACTTCCTGTAATTCGCCGTTCCGGTACCGGAACAGAAAGCTCTCGTACTGCCCCTGCTCATCTTTTCTGGTAAGGGCTAACAATATCTGTCTGCCGTCCGGGCTGAAGGCATAGATGCTGTTCCCCAGATTCTGTGCCGTCCGCATCTCGCCACTCGTCGTGTTGACCGTAAAAACATACTGATCCAGCGGAGAATGATCCGGCGTATTCAGTGCCTGCGCCATCCTGGAACGAAGCGTGATCCGGTCTGCGGTTCCGTCTCCGTCCAAATCAAGCAGCGCATAGGTCTCCTGTGCCGCACGCTCGGACACATCATAGACAACTCCTACTTTTGTCAGGATTTCCTGCCTCTGTGCGGCTGCATAGGCATCTGTCTCCTCTGCGGTCAGTTCCGCTGCTGTTTTCCCGTTCCATACCGGCCTTACAGACAGGATCGGCAGCTTCAGCTGTTCGCTGCCATCACTATTTTCGAAGATCCAGTAACCGTCCTCTGCACGAAACGAAGCCTTGTCGAAATCCTGCGCCTCCGACGGCAGCTTCCAGTCCGTGACCCCGTTTTCTCCGGTCTGTCCCGAAGTATCATATTCCCGGATCGTGTCGATCCAGATGTCCAAGTCGCCATCCTGATAGTCAGAGGATGCCAGGTAGTACAAGCGCACGCTCTCTATCTCATCCCGGTAACAATCTAAATAGTCACACTGATCCGAAGTATTGAAGAGTCTCCGATCCTGATATACGCATGACCAGTGGGATGCTGCATATCCCGGCGCAATATACCCCGGTACGACACAATCCAGTCCGGCATCACTCCCGGTTGCCACATAGATGCCGTAACTGGACACCTGATAAGTAGCATATTGATCTCTAAAAGATCCCTGAGGTACCTGCGTATAATCCCCGGGATGGGCTCCCGCCAAAGGATCCTCTTCCACATCCTGCGGTCCATATTCCGCATAGACGATTCTTGCCTGATTCTCTCCATCCAACGGACCGTAAGAATGCCGTCCTTTACTGTCGATATCTCCCAGTGACAGCATCCAGATCTGACTGCTCTCCTCGGCGAATACCATGGGAATATCAATATCGGATCCGTCAGCGAAAATATAATGTACGTTTGCCACAGAGCCTTCGCCGGGTCTTGTGGAATCTTTTTGGAAAAATAAATACTGCCTTTCCGCTTCATAGAGCAGTTCCGTCATTTCTCCGCTGCCACCCTCCAGATGCAGCAGTGCTTCCGCCGCTTTTACCGGATCCTTATAAGTCTCGTGGGCTGCGGTATCCCCATCCAGGATCTGTCTGTGCAGTTTTCTCGCCGCAACGCCGTTGTATTCCAGATATTGAATGCCGTCCTGTCCGGCAAAAGACCGGGTATCCTCCAAGGTATCCACATCAAACAACGCACTGAATTCTTCTCTGCTATGAATCCCCTGTTCCAATGCCGCCAGCCATTCGGTTTTCCTGCCTTCATCGTCTGAACCGTCCTCTGTGAATTCTCCGGTCGTCACTTCTTCTGTCGCATCGGAAACGTCAGACACATTTGCTGTATCTGCCCCGTTCCCATTTCCTCCGGGGTTGCTGCACAGGCACACCACCAGTACCACGATCACTGCTGCCGCGCCGATCATGACCCAGAACGGCGGCTTGCGATAATCCAGTACATGACGAATACGATTCTTCACATGGTCTTCGCCAAAAGAAAGCAGTGCGCAGATGGAACCGCCCCGATAACGCTTCCACTCTCCGCCGGAAGCTTCTTCCAGCAATGTATAGGAATAGATCTTCTTGCTCTCCTCGCCGAGAAGCTTCACAACTTTTTCATCGCAGGACATCTCACAGTCCATATTCATCAGATAAAATGCCAGCCACACCAACGGGTTAAACCAATGCACACAGCAGATCAGCAGCGCTGCCGGTTTGAAAAGGTAATCCCTGCGCTGCAGATGCACTCTCTCGTGGCACAACACGACTTTTCTGCTCTCCGGATCCAGCCCCGAAGAGAGATAGATCACCGGATGGATCAGCCCCATGACGAAGGACAGGTGTCCTCCGTCAATCTCGCAGATTCCCGGTTCCACCTGTCTGACACCGCTGTCAGGTCTGCGGATACGGTGACGCATACGCAGGTAGGAAAAAGTATGATACCCCATAAATCCTGCCATTCCAAGTAACCATGCGATCAACAGGACACGAAACCATGTTTTTCCCATTGTTGCACCGATCCTTTGCAAAGAATCGTCCGCATTATCCCGGTTATCCACCGGGTAACCATCATCCAAGGCATTCGTAACATTACCCGGTGCCTGAATTCCGCCGACACCGTCATCTCCAATTTCATTCATGCCTTCTACGTTTCCATCCTGTCCCGGCACAGGTGCAGAACCTTCCCCATTTCCGGCTGCTCCTAAAGTCCCGCCATTCAGATTTTCCGTGTTATCCGCCCCGGACAGCACTGCATCCACAGTATTGTCTCCAATGAGGCTGCCATTATAAACTCCCTCATTGTCAACTGATCCGGCACTGTTCCCGGCAGCCAACTGTGCAGAGGTTGTCGCCGTCCCTACGGTCAACAGACGCTCCGGGATCAGACTGATCCTGGTCCCCGGCAGCACCGGACAACATAACCGCACAAATACGATTCCCCACAGCAGATAGGAACACCATTTCGGGGCTTTTTTCAGTAAAAATCTGGCCAGTATCACCAACAAAATACAATAGCTTCCCACCAGACTGAGACGCCATATACTGTCAAACAAACGATAGATACCTTCCACCATAAAGCCCCTCCTATGTTCTCTGCTTCCCTATCCGCGGAAGCTCCGCTCTCTGTCATCCCTGTTCTGTAACGCTCCGAAGCTCACTAATTTTCCGTCCCGGCAGCTTAGGCTTGCGCAATCGCCTTCCTGCAATTCTCCGTAGATTCTGTCGGAAACTTCCAAGGTGATCTGTTCGCCCTCTTTTTCCAGATTTTCAAAAATGACAGTCTTGACGTTTTCCGCCTCGGTTACTCCGGAATTTACCGTGCCGTTTGCCAGATATACCGGCTGATTCACAGCGGTAGCCTGTCTCTTGCTGAAGACTTTTGCGCGATTCACCGTATGATATCCCCGTTGCCTGTTCCGTAAGCTCCGCACCAGGAGGTACAGAAGATATCCCAGAATTGCCGCTGCGAACAGGACTGTCAATATGTTTTCCACCGGACTGAAACTTAACTGCTGCATCATAAGCACAACCTCCCCATTTTTCATTATTTATCTCATTTCACAGTATCCTTTATGATATCCTTGTATACTTCCAACAGCCACCAGGAAAACGCCTGTGATTGTTTTGCTGCATTGTCGATCATGCCATCTGCAGTTGCTTTATCCTCAGCCGGTACTACCAGCAGGAACTCTTCCTCTTCTATTCTTACTCCACATAATACGTTTTTTAGATCTTTTGAGATAAGGAACATATTACCGGATGTATCTCCATCGGTAGTTGTGATGCAGGAATACGATGGTTCCGCTTTTACGAAAAGTGTCGTAAATCCCATTTCCTCATCACCAAAAATCTTTTCTCCATCCAGCCATACATTTCCCTGAATATAATCCTCCTGATTTTTCCAGATAAAATGTGCCTTTTTCGCATGAATCTCTACCGGAACCTGTTGATAAAATTGCGGATTTACCAAACCGACTAACATGCCACTGCCAACATAATCATATGTTTCCTCTTTCGGAGTATCATAATATCGCAATCCGTAATCTCCGAGACACAGCAGGACTACAGCAACTATAACGATCAGAAAAATTACGATTCCTTTGTTCTTTTTACTCCAATGCATGATCTGTATCTCCTTTTCACACTTTACCCTGCAAAATATAAACCGCTGAAATAGTCACTGTAATCCGTTCCATCCCGTAACCGAAACCACCCCTTCACACCATCCGTAATCTCGATGCAGATCCAGTCCTGTGTTGCATCCAGCTTCGTCATGCGTACCTTGCTTCCTTTGGGCAGCACAAAGGTCTCATCCCCGTCCGGTGTACGGTAGAGCGTTATATCCTGCCGCAGCTCCACTTCCTCCCAGGCACTTAATACATATTCCTCCTGTGGCACTTCCCGAAGTCTTCCGTTCGATGTTACCTGATAGATTTTCTGGATATAATCATTCTGCACCGCAAAATATGGTTCGGTGATAACCATCTGTCCATCCTGTATCCATGCCTTTCGCAGATCCTGTGCGAGCCGGTCTGTTTCCACCGGTTTTCCGTCTTCATAGTGATAGATTCGGGTCAGTGGATCTGCGCTTTCGCCGTCATCATACAATGCGATCAGGAGCTGTTCTCCGTCCGGGCTGAAAGCGAAGATCGAATTGCTCATATTTCCCGTGCTGTCCGGAATCTCAGCCGTCTGTCCGTCTATCTCCAACACTGCATCCTGCAGGTCATAGCAATTCATTTGACTAAGTCCCAGATTCAGATATATCGTATATTGCTCCAGAGAATACCCCGTTACCGGCTCCGCAGGATGCAGAGAAATCTTCTCCGGCACACCATCGCCATCCAGATCCAGCTGCGCCGATGTCTCAGTTTCTGTCCGCTCCGATACATCAAATACCACACCCGGATAGGCCAGAATGTCTGCTCTTTCGATGTGCTGGCTATCCGCCCCGCTAAGTGCAAACCGCATACTTATGGATGGATTACTATTGTAAATGTCATAATATCCGTCATGAACATGAAGCGTCGTGCCGCTGTTGAGCTGCAAATTCACCGGCAGAACCGTATCGGTGACAGTATGGGTACTCATGTCAAACTCCCGAAGTACCCTCGGCATCCACTCATCCGTCATAAGATGCGCCTCATCGGGATCTGTCAGATAATAGACCTTGCCGCCGCTCCATTCCGTCACATCCGGCAGATCTTTTTGCAGCTGTGTATAGGCATCCGATGTGTCATATGCGCCCCGCTCACAGGTAACGTCATACCAGCCCGTTGCCATGATGCGTTCCGCTTGAATGCAGCGAAATACACTGCCGGACGTTCCCCAAAGTTCACTCATGGTATAGATCCCGTAATTTGAAATCTGTACATGGGGATAATAAGTCGAATAACTGCCGGCATCCACAGGATACCAGTCCATCCAGCCCCAGTAGACCGCTCTGTCCGGTTGTCGGAGTTCGTACTCCCCATAGACCATTCTGGTACAGATATCACCGGTGAGCGGACCATATCCCGAGTCCTCCGCACTGCCCGGATCTCCAAAGGATAAGAGCCACAGCTGCGTCATCTCCTCCGCCATGACCATGGGAATATCTACAGCAGATCCATCCGCAAAAGTATAATGTACATTCACCACAGAGCCTTCTCCCGGCCGGTCAGAGTCCTCCCGATAATAAGGATATTGCCGCCCTGCCGGATACAGCGTCTCGGTCACGGCTCCGCTTCCATCACCCAGGTGCAACAGTGACACCGCTGCCGTTACCGGATCTGTATATTTTCTATAAGTCTCGGATGCAGGTTCCTCCGCCAGTGCTTTGAATATCGCATACGCGGCATTCGTATTGTTTTCACGAACCAGCAGATCATAAGCCACTTGATCCGCTGCAAAGGAATGCTTTTCTTCGATTTCTTCCACATCAAAAACAGCGGCAAAATCTTCTCTGCTATGAATCGTTACCTTTGCAAAATCTTCCGGTGTCTTGATGCTGTCCGGAAACTGCGCAATATTTCCACTCGTCTCCGCATTGCTGTCTACATCCATTTCTGCTCCTGCGCTGTCGTCTGTATCTGCACGATCCGCCGTGCCTGCCCCGTTCCCACTTCCACCGGGATTGCTGCACAGACACACCGCCAGTACCACGATCACTGCTGCCGCGCCAATCATGACCCAGAACGGCGGCTTGCGATAATCCAGTACATGGCGGATCCTGTTCTTCACATGATCTTCACCAAAAGAAAGCAAGGCACAGATGGAACCGCCCCGATAGCGTTTCCATTCCCCACCGGAAACCTCTTCCAGCAATGTATAGGAATATATCTTCTTGCTCTCCTCGCCGAGAAGCTTCACAACTTTTTCATCGCAGGACATCTCACAGTCCATATTCATCAGATAAAATGCCAGCCACACCAACGGGTTAAACCAGTGCACACAGCAGATCAGCAGAGCTGCCGGTTTGAAGAGATAATCCCTGCGCTGCAAATGCACTCTCTCGTGGCACAGCACAACGTTTCTGCTCTCGGGATCTAAGCCCGAAGACAGATAGATCACCGGATGCACCAGTCCCATGACAAAGGACAGATGCCCACCGTCGATTTCGCAGATCCCCGGTTCCACCTGTCTGACACCGCCGTCAGGTCTGTGAAGCCGGTTACGCATACGCAGGTAGGAAAAGGCATGATACCCCATAAATCCTGCCATTCCAAACAGCCATACCATTGCAATGACACGGAAACCTACCGGGCGATACAGTGTGTTTGCGACAGCTGTGCCATTTGTATCGGTAACCGATTCCTCCATGGCTGCACCACTGCTTCCGTTTTCTGCTCCTGTGATTTGCAAAGACCCGTCCGCATTGTCCCGGTTGTCAGCTAAGCAGCCACCATCTACAGCATTACCTGCTGCCTGGCTTCCATCGGCTCCGTCTGTTCCGAATGCATTCGCATCGCTTTCGTTATCGATTGCATTCGCAACATTTCTGTTTTCGTTCGCTAATCCTGCGGCTCCCGGCATATTTCCTGCCGTCCCGGCATGCAAATTTCCTGCCTGTTGCCAACTGCTCTGTCCGTTAGGATCCACATCTGGAAGCACACCATTATTACCATAGCCGTTTGCTGACTGTCCGTACATCGTCTCCGTTCCAACCGCCAGCAGCCGCTCCGGAATCAGACTGATCCCCGTCCGTGGCAACACCGGACAGCACAAGCGCACAAATACGACTCCCCACAGCAGATAAGAACACCATTTGGGGGCTTTTTTCAACAAAAGTCTGGCCAGGAGCACCAGCAATACGCAGTATCCTCCTACCAGACTTAATTTCCATACAACGTCAAATATTCTGTAGATGTTCTCACCCATAAGCCCCTCCGCTCTGCTGCACCAGCCATCGATAGTCGATAGAATATAGACTTTATAAGCATAGTCTACATTCTATCGACCTGTCTGTCAAGCAAGAAATCTATTTTCCCAACATTCCGGGATACAATACATCGGATATTTCATACGCTTCTTCCAATGTCGTCGCCGGGTACAAAATATAGAATATCTGATTCTCTTCCGCCGAATTTGCGGTGGCAGAAATCATCCCTTTTTCCACACCTTGCACTGCCTCATAAATTGCTGCACACGTGCTCATATCCGGCGTCAGGATCTGTCCGGCACCTCTCCCACTTTGGAAAACGCCTTTTCTTCCCCCGTACAGAAAGAAATAATCCTGTGGCTCCTCTCCCTCTCCTGCAAAGGATATCTTCCCGTTAAAAGAACTTGCATAAATCCAGGGCAATACGCGATAAGAATACGTTCCACTGACATCTACCTGTACCTCTTCCTGCTTTCCGGACGCATTTTCCTTCAGCATCCGTATTCCCGATGCCGTAAAATCCAACGTCTTGCGGAATTCAATAAAATTCAGTAAAAGGATTATCACTGCCAATACGATCACACTAAGAAAAACCGTTACTTTTACATTAATTTTCTTCATACACACTCCCCCGTTTCCTTTCGGACCTTTCAGACATCACTATTTCACTCTGTTTTCTCAATTTCCAGATTCGCGGACACCGGAAAATCAATCACCACCTCTTTGTATATCTCCACCTTTTCATTCTCTAAAGAAGTTGCCGTTCCCTGATAGGTAATCTTCGCAGTTCCATCCACAATTTCAACCGTAGAAGATACATCCATGGGTGCTTTCAGATCATTGTGGAGCCACAGATTTACTTCATTTGTGGCTTCCCACCAGTCTTTCATCTCCTTGTCATAGCGGGCTGCCTGCCCAAATCTTGACTTTGGATTTATCGCATAGATTGGAAGGGAGCGATGTGCTTCCTCTGTGTTTTCATTGCTATATGTAATGATTACTTCGGGATTGTTGTACAAATAAATTTCCCTGATACCCCATATACTGATTAGGATGATACATACCCCTATTATCCATAATGCTTTTTTCTTCATTAGCTTTTCCCCTCTCTAAAGCCGAAAACGTATATACTCCCGGTATGTCTGTGCGCTTGCCGCACCGCCGTCTTTTCTTGAGACATCCCAGACCATTTGATATTCTCCCGGTTCCAGTGCTCCGTAGAGCCACTCCCAATTATAGTAGATCGAAGCTTCCTCACCACCGGGGACATTATAACCCACCATTGGGAAACCATAATTATCCGGCACCGTCTCTGCATCCTGCCACTCTCCGTCTACCTGCCGTTGGAGGATATAAGCCTCTCCATAGATCACCTCTGCCCCGTCATCGTCATCCTCACGTCTGATGATAAGATTAGCACCCACATTGGAAATATCCCGCAAAGTCACCGTTACACCTGCTTCCGAATCATAAATCGTCTCCGCCTGTCCCTGCTGTCCCTTCTCTTTCGGATTCCAAACATTTTCTGCCAGCTCCGGTGCTTCTTCCAAACGTAATACCTCTGCATCCAGTTCGTACTCCAGAACGCAGTCCCTGTTGATTTCCTCCATCGCTCCGGTCTCAATAGATTTCCCTGTTCCCCGGAAAGTGATTACCGTTTTTCCTTCACCTATCGTTACATCCGACGACACGGATAATGGGGAATCGTACTTTTCGTAAATCCATTGAAACACTTCCCCTGTTGCATCCCGGAACTGCTGTATTTCCTCATCATAACGTGCCGCATATCCCTGTCCGATATGAGATCTGCCACGAATAGCGCAAAAAGGATAGGAGCGATATATATTTTCTCTCTTGTCGCAGCTGAAGGTGATCTGCATCTCCGGGTGCTCATACAGCCAGACCTCATGTCCGCACAGGATACCTGCCGCCAACATCACAACCGCAATTATGCTAAGAAAAAACGTCACTTTTACGTTAATTTTCTTCATACATCTTTCGTCACTCATCAAGCCAAATAAAATCTCTCCTGTTATTTACTTCTTTACAATCCACTTCCCGTTTCTATTAGAACCACGTCTTTCAACCAAACCTTCTTCTCGCATGTCTTTTATAAGTCTTTGAATTTGTTTTCTTGAAAGATCAAATCCCTCCATAAGTTTAACCTGCGTTACCTCTGGATTTTCTTCCATTTGATATAATATATCTATCTTTCTATCGGCTCCATTTTTAGCTCCTTTTTGGCTCCTTTTTGATTATATCCTAATTTTTCTTCTAAAGTTGTTTTTTTCATATATACTTCGTTTTCTTTCGACTGCTTTGTGACCATTTTCGTTGCCATTTATTCTTATTTTCATTATACATGATAACGTATTATAGGCACAATAGAGCGAGTGGAAATTTCCCATTTTCCACTCGCTCAACCCATCTCATTATAGCTTTTTCTGTTACTTCAGCGGTTCATAATAAAAATATGTCTTCGCCGGGTCTTTTCCGGAGATGTCCACGCCGGCTGCCGTCTGTCCCTGCACACCGCCTGTGGCTCCGATATAGAGTATCCGGCCATCCGGAACGATTACCGCGCAGGTTCCTTCCGTACCGCAGGGCATCTCCCAGACTTCCTGCGCTCTGGTAAATACCGCATCTTCCAAACGGTAGGTATCAACGCCGCTGTATCCCCACAGGATAAAATCGGAGCCATCACTCACACCTGCTGCCACCATTTTCCACGGGTAGATCGTATCAGCACTGCAAATAACATTCTCACCTCCAGCCACCGGAACCAACCTGAGGCTTTCCGGGTCTACTGACACTAATGTCATAGCCATATCTCCTGCTGTCGTATTGCCCACTGCCTGTGCAGCCGCATAGACTTTGCCGTCCTTGCCCTGTCCTAATGCTCCGGCACCTTGTACGGCATAGCTGTCGTCATCCGCCACGGTTCCGATCAGCTCACCTTCCGCAGAATAGATCCGCACATAACTGCCGTCCTCCTGCATCCGCATCCGCATATATAATCTGCCCTGGGCATCTGTTGCCATACTATCAACGATATTCCATTCCCGCTCTCCTACGGTAAAACTGTTCAGAAGCTTTCCCTCCGGACTGATATGGTAGATCACAGGCAGCCGGCCATGTTCCGCTCCCGGAGATGCCAGTCCGCGTAATGCCGCATAGACACTTCCGTCCGGTGCGATACACAGGCTATACACCTCGCCGTCCTCATCAAAATCATCATAAAACTTTTCCGGGGTCCCGCTGCCGTAAGTCAGATATTCCACCCGTGCTTTCCCTTCCATGGTGAACCCACCGACATACAGCCCCTGTTCTGCCGCCACAGCACACCGGATACTGAGTTCTCCCGCATAGGCAATCTGCCATTCCTGTGCTGCAGTGTCTGCCCCCGGGACTACACTTGCCTCTCCTGCGCCCTGTATCTGTTGCGATCCGCTCTCCTGTGACATATCACCCGGTAATGCACTATCTTCCGTCTTCACATATTCATAGTCGCCCGCCTCGATCTCTTCTGTGATTTTCGCCAGACTATAATCTCTCTTCTCACGGAAATCGATCAGCTCCAACAGTTCCTCCTCCGTCATTTCCTCTTCCGGCAGGAAAAATGTACTCCGCGCTGCATAGAAAGCCACGCCCTTTTTGTATTTTTCAGGACTATCAAGCATGGCAAGTTCCTTTTGGGGGAAATATCCTTCCTCCAGATAGGCCTGCCTCAGTTCTTCCAGCCTGTTTTTTTCGCCGTCCGTAAGCGGTCTGCTGTAGCTATCCGCTGCAACATCTGCCTCCTGCAACCCGGAAAAATATGTTTCCAGTTTTTCATGATTCATGCTCTCCATCCGCGCCCGGTACAATCCCGATGCCGTCACGGTAACGGAGGCCAGAAGCAGACAGGCTGCTGCCGGGATCACGATTCGTCTAAAGCCATAATGGCGTACCGTTTGATTCACTCTCTTTCCATCCGTGTTTTTGCTGTCCTTCTTCTCTGTTTCCAGTCCGTCCAAAATATTTTCCACTTTCGCATCCAGAGACTCCGGCACTGCCATCCGTTCCGCCTCCGCCATTTTTCTTATTTTTCTGTCTATAAAATCATCTCTCATATAAGCCTCTCCCTTAACTGCTCCTTCGCCCGGTACAATCTCGATTTTACGGTTCCCTGCCTGCATTCCAATATCCTGCTGATCTCCGGGATTGTGCACCGTTCATAGTAAAACAGTACGATCACATCCCGGTATCCGCCATCCAGCTGCATGACAGCATCCCACAGTTCATGGTGTTCGTCATAAAATGCCGGGGACAGATTCTCTTCCCATGCCACCGCACCGGTCCGCTTATTTTGCCGATAAATCTTTTTCGCTTCATTTGCCGTGATCTGTAAGATCCAGTTTTTAAAGCTGCCCGGATCCCGCAGTGTCCTTAATTTTTCATAGGCATGCAGCACCGCTTCACTGACAGCGTCCTCCGCATCCGTACTATTATTCAGAATAGAATATGCCAGTCGGTACATATGCAGGGTATAGCCCCGCACTTCCCGCACAAATTCCTCTTTTGTCATAACTGACAAAGTAACACCTCCTTCTCTTCGCCGGCTTCATACTATATGAGTCGCCGGACGGTAAAAAGGTTCCTGTATTTTAAAAAAAGGCACCGGATGTTCCGATGCCTTTAAATCCAATATACTCTATAACTCTTTGAATTTGTATTTTCCTTTTCCATGCCCGGATACCGGTTCGATTACATCAGCCTGTACCATATTGGATATTATTTTAGAAGCGCCTGAACTTTTCAGCCCAAGCAATTCCATAACCTCTCCTCTGCCAAAAAACTGACAATCTCCGAATTTTTCATATAATACACGGATATGCATAATTGTTTTTGTTGAAAAATTCAGCGTTTTTTCAGCCAATCTTGTTTCAATGTCCACTTTTGAAGTTCCAATGTCCACTTTTGAAGTTCCAATGTCCACTTTTGTATCCTTTAAAAGTCCACTGATATGCATATTTCGATTGTGCAGCTCGTTGTGTTCATTTAAAAGCATATTTCTGAGGAAGAGTTCCAAATATTCCGTTGTCTCATGAATTCCTTTTTGTAAATTCGTATAATTGGCTCTGACAAGTGCATTTCTGAAATACCATGCATTTTCCGCAAAAATGTCATTTGTTGCCAAAAAACCAAGTGTTCTCAAATATTTTATGAAAAAAACCGCTGTGGTTCTTGTATTTCCCTCACCAAAAATGTGAATTTGCCATAGCCTTGATACAAACAAAGCCAGATGATGAATGCTCTCTTCTATCGAAAGTCCTTTATAACTAAAATCCTTTTCCTGCGAAAAATCATATTCCAATGTAGCACGCAGTTCTGAAGCACTCCCATAAACGACCGTTGCGCCATCAAGCACCCATTCTTTCTTCGTAATATTATAATCTCTTATTTTTCCGGCATGCTTATATATTCCACGAAAAAGCTTACGATGAATAGCTATATACTCATTCGGTGAAAAGGAAAACGCCGTTTCGGAAAGGAGCTCCGCAATACGGCTGGAAACTTTATCTGCTTCTTCCGTGCGTTCATTATCTGATACACGGACAGGTCTCTCATTGTAATAGCTTTCTATAAGACTCTGTGCCTCTTTTAGCGTGATCTTACCTTCAATATTTTGAATTGCAGTGTCAATCAGATATTGCGAGGGTTTCAGACCATCTACTGCCTGAAGTCCAACCGCCGTGCTCCACACATACCCTTTTGTTGCTTTATTCGGTTCGGATTCTCTCAGATATTCTTTAAATGGGTCTTTGTCCATATTCATTTCCCCGCTATATATCACTATCTTAGTTTTCCTGCTACTATTTTTATTATATCTTAAAATAACGATAAACCAAAACATTTTTGTAGAGATTTTTGCGGAAATCAAAAATATTTTACCTGTAGATTTTTTCTTGACCCTCGAGTTAGTCTATGCTAATATAACAATTGTTATGGAGACAGATCGTAAGAAAATCACGGAAGAAAACTTAATCCGCTGCGGCAGGGAAGAATTTCTGGAAAAAGGCTACGCCGGGGCGAACCTCCGGGATATCTGCAAACGGGCCGGAGTTACTACCGGGGCTTTTTATTTCTCTTTTGAAAATAAAGAGGCACTGCTGGGGGCAATTCTGGATCCCCTGATTGCCGAATATCAGAAAATGATGTATGAAATTACCAAAAGAGAACAGGAACATCCTGAGACCGCAGAGCAGAATGAACGTGAGATCATGGAATATATCTGTGCGCACAGGCAGGAATGTGAACTGGTACTGGAGAAATGCTCCGGCAGCAAATACGAGTCTTTCCGGGATGTCGTCTTCAACAATATGTTCACGGCCTTTCAGGGCTATTATGAAAAACAACTAGGCTATGTGCCCGATAAAGAATTACTACGGATTCTGACATCCATGAGGTTACACGGATTTCTGGAATTGATCAAAGGAGATTATGATATGGAACACCGCTTGTTCCTGACGAAAGCCATCGGTATTCACGCCGATGCCGGAACGCAGAGTTTAATTACATATTTCAAGAGTAAGAAGGATGCTCACCGTTAATGCGGTGGGCATTTTCTTTTATAAAAAATAACAAATATAACTTTTGTTATATTCAGAAAACAAGTAGGAGGATTAGTTATGAACAAAAACGTGAACTACGGAAACTGGGTACCTGAAAAAATGTTGGCGCTGTGCTATGTCGCTGCTGCCGTACTCGGCATTGCCGCCTATGTGACCGGACCGGTGCTGCATCTTGCCATTCCGACATGGATCCTGGGCATTCTTGCCGCGATTTGCCTGGTCTATGGCATTTACATGCACATCTGTCATGAATTGTTTGCCTTCGGCAAAGGCAACATGATGGCAAAAGTCCATCAGCATCTCGTAGATCATCTGGAATGGGACGGCGAAGGCACTCTGCTCGACATCGGATGTGGTGCGGCTGCCCTGACGATCCGCTGCGCCAAGGCTTTCCCCAAGGCAAAACTCGTCGGTATGGACTACTGGGGTGCCGAGTGGAACTATGCCAAAGAGCAATGTGAAGCCAATGCGAAAGCGGAGGGTGTTGCCGACCGGATCACCTTCCACAAAGGAGATGCCGCCCATCTGGAAGATCCGGATGAGACCTTCGATGCCACTGTCAGCAACTTTGTCTTCCACGAAGTCCGTTCCGCCAAGGATAAACGGGATGTGGTCAGAGAAGCTCTGCGCATAGTCAAAAAGGGCGGTGCCTTCTCCTTTCAGGACATGTTCTCCCAGAAAGCACTCTACGGTGACATGGAAGAATTTGTCGAAGAATTGAAAAAAGAAGGAATCACAGAAATTCACTACATCGGCAATCTTGAGAAGAAACTGGATTTTATCCCGGGATATGCCGCTGCTCCCTGGATGATCTCCGGCATGGGAATCCTATACGGGCGGAAATAATCACGAAAATCAAAAATGTTTTTGTATAGTTTTTCACGAAATCCAAAAATGTTTTCACGTGGTTTTTCACGAAAATCAAAAATGTTTTTATATAAAACCATCCCGGACACTGTGTCTGTCTCACAAGCACAGTGTCCGGGATGTCAAATTTCTTCTTATATGTCCACCCTATAATGTAATATTGATCACCGGCACAGGCGCCGCCGGTACGCCTACGCCGGCAACATCTGCGGAAAATGAAGTCCCGGTCATGCCGGCAGAAACCGCTCCGGTATTCCCGGTGGGGATGACTGCATTATCTTTCATTTTCTCCAGATGATCGAAGACTGCCTTCAGGTACTCCGCATCGGCTTTGACGATGTCTTTCATCTCTTTATTGCGGTGTTTGATCTTCATCATCTTGAGGTCTGCGGGATCCATCTCCCTGTCCACCGAGACCGCAGTATCCGATAAGCCGTCCAGTCCCATCTCTTCCATCAGGTCACGTAAGCTGTCAGACATTTCCTGCATCATCTCAGAGGTGAAATCGCTCATTTCCGACATAAAGTCTCCTGCCTGTGCATAGAATTCATCCATGCCGAGATCAACATAATCGGATATATCATAGCTGTCCCCGGCATACTCATACGCAGAGAAATCCCCGGACACTTCATTCGCGGAATCTTCCGCAGACATCTCTTCTGCATTCCGCGCGTTTTCAGCTTCTGCGTCTGGCACATCCTTCGTTTCTTCTTCGCTGATCCGGTCTCCCTGACAGATTCCGCCGGCAGCCTTCATCATTTCCTCTTCTTCGAGATGTTTTGCTTTCTTCTTCGCCACACGTTCCATAGCCTGTGCATGAGCGATTGCTGCGTCGATCTCTTCACTGTCGCTGTCACTGTCACTGTTCTGCTTCTGACGCTTCAGGCGCATGATCTCTCTTCTCGCCTGTCCGGCTGCCTGCTTTGCCGCCTGGGAAGTCTTGCTCCGCAGTATCTTCGACGAAATACTTTTAAACTGGTACTTCAGCTTTTTCAGCGCCAGCGTCGTGTTCTTCGTCTGCTGCCTCTGATTGCGCAGCGATTCACTGTAACTCAGCGTGCTGGTAACGATAGACTCCTGTCCCCAACTGTTCGCTGCCTGCGTCTGCGTACTTTGACTGTTTCTGGACAGCATTCTACGAATATCGGTAACAGAACTTTTATTTTTTGCTCCGAAGATACTCTTCTGATTGTTCTGCGTCTTCTTTCCTCCGGAAAATGCCTGCGGCAAACCGGTATTGCCGCTCCCGTAAACACCTCCGGACTTCCCCATAGAAATCATACAGCATCACCTTACCCTCTGAAGTCAAAGTTCTGGCCGACCTGCCGTTCGCCTGCGGTCTGCACACTGTCACTCCGCTGATTAAAATTGTAGGTTTCTATCTTAGACAACAGTTCTTCTATGGAACCGGCGCTGATTGTCACCGTATCCTCTGTGCCGGCTTCCTCCTTGCTGTCTGCTACCTTATCCGACTTCTTGTCTTTTAGCCGTTCTTCCTTTTCTTTCTTAGCAGCCTTCTTCTCCGCAGCCTTTTTCTCTGTTTTCTTCTGCTCAGCCTTTTTCTCGATCCGGGCCTTCTGCTCGGCGCTGGATTTCTTCAATACAGCGAAAAATGACAGTGTTCCTCCATCATTTACCTGCATTCCAAAGCCCTTGACCTGCGCACCGGAACTCTGCAGGCTGGTCTTTAACTGCTGTATCTGTGCAGCGGCACCGCTCAGGATTCCCTCATACTGTTTGCGGAATTTCTCGTCTGTTGCCATCTGTTCGATCTTGTCCTCATCAATGAGAACAACCGTCTTATAGCCATTGGCATATTTTGCAGCATTGGCTTTTGCATTCTCCTTCTGATCTCTGCTGACCAGAATAAAATCATAATTTCCGTACCTCTTCTTCAGCTGCTCATAGTATTTCGCAGCCTTCTCCGACAGCTCCGGCTGACCGATGGTTCTGCCGTAATCCTCAGTCTTTCCCCTGGTCTGTGCCGTTTCGGACGTCTTTCCCGTACCTGTTGTGCCGGCTGTCTTATCCGGCGTTCCGAATACCTCAGGCTTCTTCGTCTTCGTACTCTTGCTGTAATCACTCTGCGCAGCATACGCACCTACGCTGCCGGTTGCTCCGATTCCCGCCATAATTATTTCCTCCTTGAAAATAAATGCCAAATCCGTTTGTTTACCTGGTTCCTCTATTGAGAATATCGGACAACTTCTCCGACTTTTTTATACACACCAAAAGGAAACATGCAAAAATGTGCAAAAAAACCGCCTTTCTGCGCCTTTGTGGATCAGAAAAACGGTTTTCCTGTAAACTTTATCCTAAATTACTATTGATTCAAATGGTTGATCGTAACATGCAGCTCTCCCAACAGCTTCTTAATGTCCGCACTGGAGGTCGCCATATCTCTTGCTAACTTCTGTACTTCCGTTGCCACCACGGCAAAGCCCTTGCCCTGATCTCCGGCTCTTGCAGCCTCAATCGAAGCATTCAGTGCCAGAATCTGCTGTCTCTTGCTGTAGCCATCGATTTCCTTGGTCTTGTCCGTTGCTTCCTCGATCTGTTCCGCAGCTTTCGTAATGCCACCCTTTAGCTCACCTACCAGATTCTCGTTTTTCCTGTTGACGTAGCTGGCTCTTACGAACATGTTGATCACATCTCCCAGCAGATTTGCCGATGCGTCGATCTGCTCCTTAGTCTTCACATTTACCTTTTTCAAGGCCTTGATATATTTATCCTCATCAATGCCAAGTTCCCTTGCTGTCTGACGGAACTTCTCCTCATCCGGATTCTCCGGCAGCACCTGTCCTCCGATAATACTGCCCAGCACGGTTCCATCCTCCAGTGTGATCGGAATACCGAAATCCACAAGTCCCGCATGGCAGGGATACACACCATGGCCTTCTCTGTCACACTGCTCGCAGCGCTTTTTCCCCTCTACGCTTCCTCTCGTCAGATCAATACAGAACTCCGTAAAATTATAACAGTCACTGATGTATTTTCCGTCTGCATCCACAGCCACGGTTGCCAGTCCTGTACTGCTTGCCCAGTTCTTCATGATTTGCTCAAATTTGTCCATGTCACAAAAATCCTGAATCTTCATATAACTTCCTACTTTCCCGGTTGTCTTAACCGCTGAACGCATCAAATCCGGTGGCTTTTTGTCCCGGTATCATCTTATATTTGCATAAAAAATTATACCACATTTTTCAATATTTTTCGCCCTTTTTAATATTTTTACAGATATTTTTTTCAACATTATCTGCCTGAATGCAGTATTTTGTATGGCTCTGAATAGTTAACAGAAATAAATGAAATGTAGAGCCATCTATAGTATAATTATCTGGATACAAATATTGAAGCAGATCAAGCGAAAAAGGAGGTACCGTTAATTGAGGAAAACGAAGCTATTCATAAAAAAAATATGTGTTCTCATTCTGATATTATCTACAGCCCTGCTCAGTGCCTGCTCCGCCAGCACCTCCGATAGTGCAGAAAAATACATTGTCCTGATCGGCGAAGATCCTGAGATCACAGAAAAGCTTTCTGACATTGATCTGCTTGTCATAGATGCGGAATATTTTTCCCAAAATGACATTGCCCGTTTAAGAGAAAATGGTATCCGCGAAATCTACTCCTATATCAATATCGGATCTATCGAAAGCTTCCGGTCCTATGATACAGACTTTGAGAAATATACTCTGGGTGCCTATGAGAATTGGCCGGAGGAAAAATGGATCGATGTCTCAGCTCCGGAATGGCAGGCATGTACAGCTTCCAGAGTAGACTCTCTGGTGCAGAAGGGTGTGGACGGCTTTTTTGTCGATAACACGGATGTATACTATAACTATCCGCAGGAATCCATCTATGACGGAATCCTTACGATTCTGGACTATATGGACCATACCGGCAGAAAGATCATGATCAACGGCGGGGACTGTTTTGTAAAAAAATATCTTACAGCTGAAAAAAACGTTCTCATCGATGGGGTAAACCAGGAGAACGTTTTTACTGCGTACGATTTTTCAAATGATACCTATACCATAAACGATAAAAGTACACGTGAATACTATACTGATTATTTAGATTTTGCTATGTCACACGGCTGTACCGCTTATACTCTGGAATACGCAACGGTTCCTGCCATCCGCAGACAAGCAGCCACCTACGCCGCGAAACATGGATACATCTGCTGCATTTCTGATAATATTGGGTTATGTCTGGAAAAATAACATATTCCTATCAGCCGCCATCACAGAAATGTAATGACACAAGTATCCAGATGCTTTTGCTTTGTCTGTTCATCCGCATCAGCAGCTGTGCACAGATCACAATAATAGCATATATTGTAACCTCCCTGACCCTTGGTGTTTTCTGTCACAGCATAGTATCCTGCCTTCAGCTTCACAGTCTGCCCGCTTAAAAAGTGAATCTCTCTGAGTTCATAACCGCCTTCTCCATATTTATCCACCAGCGGCACCTGCGGATTATACACTCCTGTAGAAGCATAATCCAGTTGGATCTCCGTATAATAATTCTTTAGATTCGCCTGATCTGCCGCCACCTTTGCCTTATGTATATAAGACAGGTACTGCGGTGCCAGTACTCCCACCAGCACTGCCATGATAGCTATTACAATGATCAGCTCTACTAATGAAAATCCCCCGTTTCCCTTCTTTCCTGTTGATTTTTTCATGACTTTTCTCTCCATTACATTACAATACATTCCGCAGGCATCAGGCCCACTGATTTTTATCCGTCATGATTTTATCATTTCCAAAATAAATGTCAATAAAGTAATTATTAAATATATATGATGCCAGGGTCAAAAGGTCTAAGCCCACATGAGCTTGCTCATAAGTGGGTGAAAGACCTTATGACCCGCCCCGATATGAGCATAAAAGTGGGATGATAATCCCACGATATGCGAATAGAGGGTAGGATTGTGAGAGTGCGTAGCACGGAACAATCCGTATGCATCAAAGTCGGGGGCTTTTGACCCCGACATCATATTAATTGAGCAATAGAACGAAAAGGAGAATTATGCATATTATATTACACCAGCCGGAGATCCCGGCAAACACCGGAAATATTGGAAGAACCTGTGTGGCTACCGGCACCAGCCTGCATCTGATCGAGCCGTTAGGCTTCCGTTTAAATGAAAAAGAGATCAAGAGAGCCGGTATGGACTACTGGCAGCATCTGGATGTCACCAGGTATATGAATTTTCAGGAGTTCCAGGAGATGCATCCCGGAGCGAAGATCTGGATGGCAACCACAAAAGCACACCAGACCTACACCGATGTGAAATTCGGACCGGACGATTACATCATGTTCGGCAAGGAAAGCGCCGGAATCCCCGAAGAGATCCTCGTAGAGCATGAAGAGACCTGCATCCGTATCCCTATGCTTCCCGAGATCCGTTCACTGAACCTGTCCAATTCCGTAGCCATTGTGCTCTACGAGGCACTGAGACAGCAGGGATTCGAGAGCATGCAGAGGGATGGAGAGCTGCACCGGCTGCATTGGAAAGAATCATAAGACGGTAAAAGGAACAATTCGGAGGAAGGTTCCTTTTTGATTGGAAAAAATGTATTAAATCATAAAATATTGGTCAGAAAAAATGTTGAATATACAATTGATTTGATCGGAAAAAATGTTGTAAATTATATGATATTGCTCAGAAAAAATGTGATAAACTATATGTTACGAAGAAGAGTATTGTAACAAAATAAGAACAGAACAGGAGCAGAGAATATATGCAGATCCATGATACAGCATTTATAGCGCCCGGAGCAGTGGTGCTGGGAGATGTGACGATTGGAGAAAACAGCGGAATCTGGTACAATGCGGTGGTCCGAGGCGACAGGGACTCCATTGTCATCGGCAGAGAGAGCAATATTCAGGACAATGCGGTAGTGCATCTTGGCAGCGGATATCCGGTGGAGATCGGAGATCATGTGACCATTGGGCACGGTGCGATTATCCACGGTTGTAAGATCGGTGACAATACCATGATCGGGATGGGAGCCATCCTGATGAACGGCTGCAAGATTGGGAAAAACTGTATCATCGGTGCCGGAGCGTTGGTGACACAGAATGTGGAGATTCCGGATAATTCACTGGTTATTGGGAATCCTGGGAAAGTAAAACGGGAGGTTACCAAAGAAGAGATCCGGCGGAATCTGGAGAATGCGCAGCTTTATGTGGAAGAAGCGCAGGAAGAAATGAAAGCCGCTGCACATAATGAGTAATGCAGCGGCCTTGCTTAACAAATAAATTAGTATACAGAAATTCCCTTTGCTGTGAAAAATTGTTTCTGTTCCTGTGACAGTTGATGGTCACTGACTAAAATGTCAATCTGCTCTGCAGTGCAGATACGATGCGTATTGATCAAACCATATTTTCCGGAATCCATAAGAACCATTACATGACGGGAATGTGATAATGCAATTCTTTTTAAAAAGCAATCAGCTTCTGATTCACAGGAAAAACCAAATTCAGGGCTGAAACTTGTGGTTCCCAGAATGCATATGTCGAAATGATAATTCTGTGCCTGCAATACTGCCTGAGGACCTGCGACGCTTAAGCTATAGCGGTTCATTTCTCCACCTAATAAATGCACTTTTGGCTGTGACAGTCTGGATAGTTCTGTTGCACAACTGATACCACAGGTATATATTTCATAGGCTGCATCCGGAAGCGTACGACAAAATAATGTTGTTGTAGATCCAGAATCAATGAAAAGGGTTGCATTATGAGGAAGAAGGTTCACGGCTTTCTGCGCAATCTCTAATTTTTCCGATTGTTTTCTGGTAGCACGGGCGAGATATAATCCATCGGTGCCGGCTAATGTCTCCACACTGCGGGCACCTCCATGAATACGGATTACTTTTCCCATTTCATCCAGATATTTTAAGTCAGTACGAAGTGTCATATCAGAAATATCGGGAAAAGATTCCTTTAATTTAGAAAAGGAAATTTGTCCTTCCTCGTTAATTAATGCAACGATTTGCTCTCTGCGCCTTATCAAAAATAGTACCTCCTATTTTTATGCCCAGTGGGCTAAAAGATATTCTTCTGCCTCTGGACACCATAATCCACCGTGTGCTTGTGTGATATTATACAAATCTCTAAATCTGAAATCTTTTTCCCCAAGAGACTTAAAATCTTCAATAGCAGTTAAAGGCATATCAATATGGGTATAGATAAGCTTTTTACCACCGGGAATCTTGGGAAGATTTAAAGTAGTATCAGCAGCAACATTTAATCCGCCAATATGAGTAACCATAACAGAAGGATGAATCAATCCGGCCGCAGACATTTGTAATGATTCTTTAATATCATCCGTATTACCACCTGTAGTACCAATTACATGATTAGCATTGTAATGTACATTGTAATAATTTAGGGATGCAGAAAATTGTTTGTCTGTAGGTCCTGCAAAAAAGTTCAGACAGCCGTCTTTTCCTAAAATTGATGAGGATAATTCACAAATACTGGCAATGGGAGCCATACAAAATACATCATCATAACCAAGAGGAGAAAACTGCAGCAGATAAGCACTGACATCGGCAATAGCTGAAGTATTCTCAAACCGGATTGTGATTCCTATTTTAGCATATTCTTCAGTGGGGAAGAATTTCCTGGCACGGGATAAACGTTCCTCATTGATATCTGTTACTACAAGAAGGCTTGGATGGTTCTCTATATGAAGTGCATAATCAATCAGCCCAAGCCCCATAGGCCCGGCAGCGGCAAGAGCACACATGGAACCGCCCTTTTTAATTCCCATTTCATGGACATAACTGCCCGGCTCTGAGTGATAGCATGCATGCATAGCACCTATGCAGCAGGACATAGGCTCAGCCAGGGAAGCCTCATAATAAGCACGCCCATGATATTCCATGAGACACCCCAATTCCATTACCTCATTAGGAATAATGCAGTAGGTACAATCACCACCAAAGAATTCATAGGAATATCCAGGAGACCACATGGTTCCTTTATAATTCAAAGCAGGCTGTTGGGCAAAGCGCATACCCGGTTTGAACTGATTCTGCCATTTTTTACCTACTTTGATAATGTCACCGGCAAATTCGTGCCCCATTATGGTAGGATGGGTATCTACATTTTGGGGAACACGCTTGTGCGCCTTACCTTGAATAGCACATTTGTAAGTGGACATACAGATACTATCAGAAACAATCTTTACCAGAATTTCATCATCTTTGATTTCGGGAAGTTCGAATTCTTCTGTTCTTAAATCGTTAGCACCATACAATCTGACTGCTTTTGTTTTCATTAAAATTATACCTCCATAATTTTTACTTGTCCATATAGAGAATTTACAGTGTCCAGAGGGGGAACCTGTGTGCCACCCATAGTTACACTTGCAGAACCGAAGGCGACAGCAAGCCTGCAGGCATCCAGTGCAGAACGCTTTTGAGATTCACAATAAGCGAGAGCAGCAACCATGGAATCACCTGCACCTACGGTACTGGCTACGTCTACTTTAGGGCAGAAAGCCCGGTAACAATGATCCGCATCGACATAAATGGCACCATTATCTCCCATAGATACCATTACTTTTTGGATTCCCTGATGTATCAGTTTCAAGGCTGCGTCAATTACATCTTCATCAGAAGATAAAGTCTGGCCACAATAAGAAGAAAGCTCATCTATATTAGGCTTGATCAGATAGGGATGAGCCAGAACACCTTTGAGGAAACCTTCACCATCAGCATCAAGGAAAGTTTTTACCTTTTGAGCATTGGCAAACCGGATCAGCTCCTCGTATACCATGTCAGGAAGGCCTTTTGGTATAGAGCCTGCCAATATAAGACAGTCACCCTCTTTGATATTGGAAAACAAAGTATCTTTAAATAAAGAATAGTTTTGTTCAGTAATAAGAGGCCCAGGTTCATTAATATCCGTATTTGAATGGTTTAGTGGATCAATAATCTTCAGATTCGTTCTTGTATCGCCTTCCACATGGGTTACAAGTGGCTGAATCAGGGGATGCTTCATAATAAAATCTTCAATATATTGTCCGGAAGAACCGCCGGAGAGCAGAACCGCAGTACTGGGTTCATTCATTGCTTCCAGACATTTAGATACATTTAATCCTTTGCCGCCAGCATCCTGACGAATGCATTGTATTCTATTTACAGTACCTGCTTTAAAATCTGGAATTACTACCGTTTTATCTACAGCAGGATTTAAGGTAACAGTAAATATCATACAAAATCACCTCCTTATAAATTTTTGTTACGACAACTATATCACAAATAAACTTTTGTTTCAACAATTAAATTTAAAAAAACATGTTGAAATAAAACCTACTATGCGCTATAATGCTTTTATAACAAAAGAAAATACAAAAGGAGGTCTGCTAAATGGGCAGTAAAATATTTGAATTTACAGAACCTGTAAAGGAAATAGAGACGGACATTCTGGTAGCAGGTGCCGGTCCGGGAGGAACCTGTGCAGCAATAGCAGCCGCCAGAAGCGGTGCGAAAGTATTATTAGTTGAACAGGGAAATTGTGCAGGTGGAATGGTGACCCAGGGACTGGTAGGACCTTTTATGACTTGCTATGATAAATCCGGAGAACATATGATAATTCGTGGACTCTTTGAAGAAGTGGTAGACCGTATGATAGAAAAAGGCGGTGCGATTCATCCTTCTGAGGTACGAAAGAAGACGGCGTACACTTCTTGGATTGAAAAGGGACATGATCATGTAACACCCTTTAAGACAGAAACCTTAAAACTGGTATTGGATGAAATGCTCGAAGAAGCAAGGGTAAAAGTTTTGTATCATACTACTTTTGTACAACCTGTACTACATGGATGTAATATCAAAGGAGCAATTGTTTTTTCAAAAGCTGGTTTCGAAAAAATAAACGCAAAAGTAGTAATTGATGCGACCGGTGATGCGGATGTAGCATATAGGGCGGGTGCAGCCTGCGAATATGGAAACAATCAACTGGGAATTGTTCAGCCTGCAACAATGTTTTTCCATATATCTAATGTGGATTCTGCAAAATTAGAGGCCGATATTGAAGCAAATAAGGATAATTTTTATCGTAAAGATGGTGTAAACTATCGGAGCTTCCATTGGTGGGTAGAGAAAGCAAGGGAAAATGGAGACTGGGATTTTGAGAGAACATCGCTTGGATTGTTCAAAGGAGTCGATGATGACGAATGGTTTGTTAATACTTCCCGGATTAATGGAGTGGACGCTACAAATAATGAATCCCTTACATATGCAGAAAGGGAAGGAAGAAAACAGGCAGACATGATTTTCCGAATGATTAAAAAATATGTACCCGGATGTGAGAATGCAAAACTGACGGAAACGGCATCTACCATTGGTATCCGTGAAAGTCGACATGTTGAAGGTGATTATCGGTTAGAGGTAGATGATATTCTGGAAGGAGAAGTGCCGGAAGACAGCATAATGGTCTGCGCTAATTCTGTAGATATTCATGGGAGATTCGGACCGAAAAGCAATGAATATCTGACCATGAGAAAAGGTGAGTATTACGGAGTCCCTTATGGATGTCTTGTACCGAAGAAGATAGAAAATCTATTGGTAGCGGGAAGAAGTATATCTGCGTCCTCGGAGGCGGCAGGAGCAATCCGTGTGACTCCCCCCGTTATGGCTATAGGACAGGCAGCAGGTGTTGCTGCAGCACTTTCTATTAAAGAACAATGTAGTGTGAGAATGGTGGATGTGCAGAAACTTCGTCAGTTACTGAAAGAACAGAAAGCATATTTAGGAGAGGTTTAGGTCGGAAAGACTTTAAACATATATTATGAAATGGAAGAGAATGGAGGAAATTATTTATGAAGAAAAAAATTATGTCTGTACTGTTAAGCACAGCAATGGTAGCAAGCATGCTGGCAGGATGTGGCTCTACAACGAATGAGGAGACTTCCGATGCGACAGTAGCAGCTACAAAAGCTGCAGCACAGGAGAGTACGGTTGCAGAAGAAGGCGGGAGTGAGACAACGGGAGACGGGGATTTGACTTCCTGGATTCTGGAGGATGACACTAATATGTCAGGGAAAGTAAATTTCTGGATTCCTTTTAAGGGAAATGCAGGAATGGATGACATGATTGCAGATTTCAATAAGACATATCCCAATATTGAAGTTACTCTAAATAGTTACTCTAATAACAGTGATGGAAATATGTCCGTAAATACAGCAATTATGTCTGGAGAGGTAGATGTATTGGCTTCTTTTGGCCTGACGCAGACATGGAACCGTTGGTCTAATAACCTGTTTGAAGATATTACCGACAGGGTGGAAAAGGAAGGTATAGATCTGGTTGCTAACTGGGGAACGGATGCATATAAGTATGAAGATCATATTTATACACTGCCTTGTGGTGGACTGAAATATTTTGTTTCCATTAATATGACTGACTGGAATGAAGCAGGATTAGGGGAGCTTCCTACGGAATGGACCTGGGACGAATATTTGGATGCCTGCGCCAAGATGACGAAGGTAGAAGATGGCAAGACGGTCGTATACGGAGGATCTGATTTTCACCAGATTGATTCCTTTACTTTTCCGAGACAGCAGGTAGAAGGTATTGACCGCTATTATGATGATTCTACGGGTCTGAGTGCTTTTAATGATCCTATCATTGTAAATTCCCTGAAAAGAGAGTTGAAGGCAGAGAAGGAAGATAAAATCTGGTATCCAAAGTCAGTATATCGCTCTGACAGTATTCAGGTACAAACTCCGTTTACCCAGGGCGAAACTGCCTCAGCGATATCTCCTACCATGATTCGTTTTATTCGTGATACCGAGAATTTTCCTACCGATTTTATTACCGGATTTGCACCGTATCCCGTAGAAGAAAAGGGGCAGGAGAACTATATGGCAGGAGCAAATATATTCTCTCATGTAGGTATTGCTACAGGATGTCAGAATGAAGAGGCAGCATGGGCATTTACTAAGTGGTATGCAACGTATGGATCTAAATACCTTACTCTGGCAGGACATATGTCCACTTGGAAGGGAACAGAAATCAGTGATCTGGTATCACTGGTGTTTGGCTCTGAGGAAGAAGCAGCCAAGATAATTGATATAAATTCCTTTAAGAGTGTGATTGGAGACACCAGCAAACCTACTTTCGTAGAGTCACATATGACAGCATATTCTGATGTGACCAGTGCAGTACAGGAAAATGCAATGTATGCATTTAATGATACCATGACGGCAGAAGATGCTATGAAAGCGGCAACAGAAGCAGCGGACGAAGCAATTCAGAACGATAAATAAAGGCATTAGTCGCAAAGAGAGCGGAGAGCTGGTATTACGACAGACCGCTCTCTTTTTGTAACAGTAAGGCGGAGGAGTATTACATATGTATAAGAAAAAAGAAACACTTATAGGATATGCGTTTGTTGCACCCGCATTAATCTCATTTTTTGTCTTAGTAGCATTTCCTTTCTTTTTTTCCATATTTCTGGCATTCACAAAATGGAATTTTTTGTCAGGATTTAAAGGAATTCAATGGGTAGGTTTGGAAAATTTTAAAAATCTTCTGGAGGATAAGCTTTTTATTCAGGCTATAAAAAATACCTTTTTTTATGCTATTACAACAGTTCCAGTTTCTATTGTGATTTCACTGATTCTGGCATATATCTTGAACGGAAAAATCTTTTTAAGAAAATTTTTAAGAATGTGTTTTTTTATTCCATATATTTCAAGTATTGTAGCGCTGGCTGCCGTATTCAAATTTCTTTTCCGTGAGGAGGGGCCGATTAATGATATGCTGATGAAGGTAAATATGATATCGGAGCCAATGAAGTGGCTGACGAATCCTTCTCTTTCCAGAGTGCCTATTGTCTTGATCCTGATTTGGTCGGCCATCGGATTTGAATTAATCGTTTATATGGCAGCAATACAAAACGTACCAAAAGAATTATACGAAGCGGCTGATATTGATGGAGCCAATAGCTTTCGAAAGTTCTGGAAAATCACATTTCCTATGATCTCTCCGACAACCTTCTATCTTGTGGTAGTTCGTATGATTGCAGCTTTTAAGGTTTTCTCTGCAATTAATATTATGACTACCGGTACGCAGGCAAAGGAAAATACCTCTATGGTAGTACTGATTTACGGCAATGCCTTTTCGGATTACAAATTCGGCTATGCATCAGCAGAAGCTGTTGTATTGTTCTTTATTATTCTGGCAGTAACAATAGTGAATTTTATAGGTCAGAAGAAATGGGTTCATTACTAAATTGGAGGAAATTGAAATGGGAAAAATGGAAAAACAGCCGAGAATTAACAGAAGGAAACTGGTAATTTGTATAGTGAAAACCATTATCATAAGTGCTATAGCAATTCTGTTTGTAATGCCATTGATATGGATGGGATTATCAGCACTTAAGACTACAAATGAGGTTTTTGCCCATCCCTTTAAATGGCTTCCAGCAAAGCCCATGTGGTCGAACTTCAAGCAGGTATGGTGCGTAGAAAATGTAAATATGATGAAATCCTACGGCAATTCCATTATTATTGTATTTTTTTCTACGGTCGGACAGATTGCCATAGCGTCTCTGGCAGCGTATGCTTTTGCTAAAATTCAGTTTAAGGGAAAAAATTTTGTGTTCATGATGTTTCTGGCTTCTATGATGATTCCGGGACAGGTAACGATTATTCCAAGATTTATGTTGTTTAAGAGCATGGGGCTTTATAATACTCTGTGGTCCTGTATTTTACCGTTCTGGTTTTCAACGACGGCTATTTTTATGTTGCGTCAGTTTTATATCGGATTACCCAATGATTTAATGGAAGCTGCAAAAATCGATGGTGCAGGACATTTCCGGATATTCCTACAGGTATTAATGCCATTAACCAAGCCTGCTATGATTACGTTGGTTATTCTTGCTTTTATTGGATCCTGGAACGAATATCTGTCTCCATTGATCTTTATTACCAAACAGGAAAAATATACAGTTGCACAAGCAATCCGCTGGTATTTACTGGATGAATTGCAAAGATATGATCTTACAATGGCAGCAGCAACTATTGCTATAGTACCTGTTATTATTTTGTTTATTTCCTGTCAGAAATATTTTGTAGAAGGAATTGCCACCAGTGGGGTTAAGGGTTAAAAATTCTTCCGGAAGGGTAAAATGTATGAGAAAAAAATATGTGATCGGATTAGATTTTGGATCTCTGTCTGCGAGAGGAGTATTAGTTGCCCTTAACAATGGTAAAATTCTTACAGAGGCTGTGACAGCATATAAAAGAGGCATTTTGAGTGCCACGGATGTGGGAAGTAAAGAGTTGCCGCCGGATACGGTATTGGTAGATGCTATGGACTACTGGTATGCTTTACGTCAGCTGACAGGAAAATTGATAGAACAGTCTGGTGTAGATCCAAAAGAAATTGGTGCAATGGGTATTGACTTCACAGCAAGTACCGTATTACCAGTAGATAGAAATCTAATACCATTGTCAGAAAAAGCAGAATATCGATGGCATTTTCATGCCTATACAAAATTGTGGAAACATCATTCCGCATCACCGTGGGCAGAACAACTGACGGAACTGCTTAAAAAATATGACAGGGAATTGCTGGCTGTGTACGGAAACAGAATTTCTGCAGAGTGTCTGATTCCTAAAGTATTGGAGATCTTTGAAAAGGATAGGAAAGTATATGATGGAGCTGCCTATTTTCTGGAAGCAGCAGACTGGCTGTTATGTAAGCTTACGGGAAAACAGATCCGTAGTGCCTCCTTTGCATTGTGTAAGGGATTATGGAGAGAGAAGCAGGGATATCCAGAAGCCGGACTTTTTGCAGAGATAGCTCCGGAACTTGAGAATATTCCTGAGCAGAAGTTGGGAGCAAAAAATGCCTTGTATATATATCCGTGGGAAAAGGCAGGAACATTAACGGAAGAGGCTGCGGAGGAATTGAAGTTATGTGCCGATACTATTGTAACTGGAGCACAAATGGATGCACATGCCGGACTACCGGCACTGGGTATTACCGATGCAGGAAAAGTACTTTTGGTCGTAGGAACATCCACCGGTATTATTTTTCAAGGGAAAAGCAGAAAAGAAATACAGGGATTATGCAGTATAGCTGATTACTGTGATCTGCCGGAATTAATCGGGTATGCGGCAGGTCAGGCCTCTACGGGGGACTGCCTAGAATGGTTTATTAAGAACAGCGTACCCGGATATTGTCAGGAGCAGGCGAGAGAAGCCGGAAAGGACATTTTCAGTTGGTTGTCGGAACAGGCAGAAAAATTAAAACCGGGACAGAACGGATTGCTTGCACTTGATTGGTGGAATGGAAACAGATCTTGTCTGGCAGATCAGGAATTGAGCGGATTGATTCTGGGATTAGGATTGGAAACCAGGCCGGAAGAAATCTATCGTGCACTTTTGGAAGCCTGTGCTTTTGGCGTAAAAAGAATTTTCAAGGAAGTAGAACAATATGGGATTCCCCTGAAAGAAATTCATGCGTGTGGAGGAATTACACAGAAAAACCCTCTTTTTATGCAGATTTACGCGGATGTAACAGGGAAAAAGATTATAGTCCACAGATGTGAACAGGCTCCAGCATTAGGCATGGCAATTTATGCGGCAGCAGCATTACCATCTGTAAAAGGTGGTTATGGGAGTGGAGCAGAAGAAGGACCGCAGACCGAAGCGGTCAGACATGCGGCATTATCTGCGGCATCAGCAAATATGCAGTCCCGAGATTTTGAAGTGTATACACCACAGGAGGAATATCATCGTGTATATGAAAGCATGGGAGAAGAATTTGACAGATTGTATGATTATTTTGGCATGGAAAATCACGTTATGAAAAAATTGAAACAAAGACAATGGTAATAAGAACAAGGAGATGCGAAATGGTAGAAAAGGTGACAGGGTCAATATTTACACGTTATGAAAAATCTGCCAGAAGCCAACAGGGTATGGCAATTTGGAGAGACGAAGCATTTTTATATTATCATGGTGGAAGTTGTGATGTGATGGATTTGAAAGAAAAAAAGATAGTAGGTCACTTTTTACCGGAGTCTTACACCGGAGAGGGTTCAGGAGATCCTTATATTAATCATGCAAATCAGGCACTTTTCCTGAGTAAACCGGAAAGAGGAGAACAATATCCTCCGATTTATATCACAGCTGGGAATGATGGAGGCAGGGATGAGGAGGGATATTATGGCAGATGCGTGGTAGAACAGATCCATAAAGAGAATGAAAGATATAGTTCTGTACTTCGGCAGACAATTATTTTATCCGGAAACGATACCTATGGACCAAAGGATTTGTATGAAGCTCCCTGTTGGGGATGGCCTTCTTTTCTTCCAGATGATGAAAAGAAAGTGTTGTATATAGTGTCAGCCAGATATCGTACAAAACTCAGAGAATATGACAGTAAAAATGCGTATATTATTACGACATTTCCTTTGCCGGAGATTACAAAAGAAAAGGTAATTCTTACAAAAAAAGATATTCTGGATCAATTTGTAACAGATTATGATATTGGCGCAACACAGGCAGGAATGGTATATCACGGGAAAATCTATTATACTTTTGGATTTGGCAGAGCAGATTTCCCCAATGGTATGCGGATTTTTGATTTGAAACAGCGAAAGATCACGGGAAGATATGATTTTGGAGAATCTGTTTTTAGGAACGAAGAGATTGAGGCATGTGGTGTATATAATGGAGAATTATTATGTAATACCAATAAAGGGGGCATTTATGTGGTAGGAGCTATGAATAATGGAGATTGTACAATATCTTGAAAATTTTAATTTAATATCAATTATCCTGAGAATGACATTGGCAACACTGTTCGGAGGTCTGATTGGACTGGACCGTGCAGCTCATGGACAGTCGGCAGGAATTCGTACATTTGCCTTGGTATGTCTGGGTTCATCCATGGTCATGATTACGAATGAGTATTTGTTTACGGTATATGGGAATGGAGACCCGGCAAGACTGGCAGCACAGGTCATCAGTGGCATTGGATTCCTTGGGGCTGGAAGTATCCTGATTACTGGAAAAAATTATGTGAGAGGATTGACAACAGCAGCGGTATTATGGACAACGGCATGCCTGGGAATTTTGATTGGTTCCGGCTATATGGCAGGCAGTGTCTGCGGTTTTTTGGCAATTACATTTATTTTGTCGGTGATGACCCGATGGAGTCATTATATGGATGAACATAAGCATATGTTACTGCTATACATGGAAGTTGATAAAACAAACGGGATGAAACAACTTTATAACTTCTTAGAGAACAAGGGATATTTGCTGGAAACGGTAGAAAAGCAAAAGAGACAGTCTTTGCAGGCCAAAGACATTGTGTTGTTTGTAAAACTTGATCTGAAGAAAAATATGTACCATCCGGAGGTGATTTCTGAACTGAATAAACTGGATGCAGTACATTATCTGGAAGAAATAAAATAGATTTTGGGAAAGGATCGATAGCTATGTGCGGTATTGTAGGATACATTGGAACGGAACAGGCAGCACCAATTATTCTGGATGGATTATCTAAATTGGAATATCGGGGATATGATTCCGCAGGAATTGCAGTATTTGACGGAGAGAAGATCATTACGCAAAAGGCCGTAGGAAGATTGAAGATTTTGGAAAATCTGACCTGTGGAGGAGAAAGGCTGAAAGGATTTTCCGGAATCGGACATACACGGTGGGCAACTCATGGAGCGCCAAGTGAGAAAAACGCACACCCTCATAGGAACAAAACAGGCACGATTGCAGTGGTACATAACGGAATTATAGAGAATTATTCAATTCTGAAAAAGAAAATGCAGAATAAGGGTTATGAATTTATCTCTGATACCGACACAGAAGTATTAGCTCATTTACTGGATTATTATTACCAGGGAAATCCTTTGGAAACTATCATAAAAGTATTGCATCGTGTGGAGGGGTCTTATGCTTTGGGTATTATGTTTGCGGATCATCCAGAAGCAATTTATGCAGTTAGAAAAGATAGTCCTATGATTGTGGGAAAGAACGATAAGGGTTGTTTTATTGCATCCGATGTTCCTGCTATTTTAAAATATACCAGAACGGTATATTATGTAGATAATCAGGAAGTAGTAGAATTAAAAAAGGAAGGTATGTGTTTTTACTCAATAGATGAAGAGAAATTAGTGAAAGAACCTGTTACTGTTGAATGGGATGTCAATGCGGCAGAGAAAGCAGGATATGAGTATTTCATGCTGAAAGAAATCTACGAGCAGCCGGCTACTGTAAATAATACGATTTTACCTAGAATTAAAGGGAATGAAATTGTTATTAATGAGTTGGGAATTAGCGATGATGAATTATGCAAAGTAGAGAAAATCCATATTGTGGCATGTGGATCGGCATATCATGTTGGTATGACAGGAAAGTACATAATAGAAGGATTAGCGCAAATCCCAGTGGATGTAGATGTTGCCAGTGAATTTCGTTATAGAGACCCTATTTTGCAGAAGGGCGATATGGTTATTGTGATTAGTCAATCCGGGGAGACAGCGGATACTCTGGCTGCACTTCGAGAGACGCAAAAAAAAGGATTTAAGGTGCTTGGAATCGTTAATGTAGTGGGAAGTTCAATTGCCAGAGAAGCAAATAGTGTTATGTATACCTGGGCGGGACCGGAAATTGCAGTGGCAACAACTAAGGCATATAGTGCACAACTGACAGCACTGTATATTCTGGCACTTAAATTTGCACGAGTGAAGGTAATAATGAAGCAGAATCAGTATGAGTCTATGCTGACATGTTTGCAGCATCTGCCGGATCAAATTGAACTATTGCTGGGACAGAAAGAAAAAATACAGTATCTTGCAAATCGGTATGCAGGGTCTAAAGATATTTTTTTTATTGGAAGGGGAATAGATTATGCAATATCTCTGGAAGGATCCTTGAAATTAAAGGAAATTTCCTATATTCATTCAGAAGCATATCCGGCGGGAGAATTAAAACATGGAACAATTTCGTTGATTGAAGAGGGAAGTTTGATAATAGCTTTGGCCACACAACCGAAGCTGTACCAGAAGACGATCAGTAATATGACAGAGGTACGATCCAGAGGGGCAAAAGTAATGGCAATTACATTCGAAAGTAATAAATTGATGGAAAAGGCAGCAGACTATGTCATTTATATTCCAGAGACAGATCCTTATTTTGCTAATTCGCTTGCAATCATTCCGCTACAGCTTTTAGCGTATTATATCGCAATTGGTAAAGGCTGCGACGTAGACAAACCTAGAAATCTGGCCAAGTCCGTGACGGTAGAATAATAAAGTAAAAAGAGCACTGTCCTAGCGGAAGTGCTCTTTTGCAAACTCCATGTCCTGTACCAGTTCCAGCGTTCCCAGATATTGCTCCTGCTTATCCCGGACGGCATAATAAGTCACTAAGAAAGTCCGGCCGTCCTTGTCCATCCAGACCGGTACCTGGTCCATATTCCCTGCACGGAATTCTCCGATAATGCGGCGAACCCGTTCTTCGATCTTAGGCGGGTGACAGGTGAAGACCTCCCGGCCCAATGCCATACCGGGACGCTTGAACACCTTGGGGCCTTCGTTGAAGTAGCGATTGATATTATCGATATCTACGAAAGAGATCTCCAAAGGAATCGTATTCAACATGGCGGTCAGCTGCGACAGGGTCAGACTGCCGCTGGGGAGGTGGATTCTGGTCTCACTACCTGTAAAAGCGTGTTCCGCAGACATGGTGTCAGCCGTAGAGGCAGTGTCGGTCAGATGTGCTTCCGCAGCCTCCCAACTATCACCCCGGATACCGAAGCATTCCGCATAATCTTTGGCATCCCTGTAAATGTGATACCATTCCTCCTCCGAGAAATTCAGTGCGCAGTTGGGGAAGAGGATATTGGATTCCTTGTAGATCATTTCTTCCATGCGGGTCAATACGGCATTCAAACGTTGTTTCCATGCATCGGTTTCTTTTTGGTGTTTTTGTTTTGCAAGGGCATTCAGTTCATCCCGGATCTCATCATCCACTGTCCACATGACTGCAGAGGGGCCGCTGATCCCATATTTCACCTTCAAATGTGGATAAAGTAAGTCTCCCTTCCGGGCATAGTGGATAGCAATCTGGCGCAGCTCGTCAAGCAGTTCATCGGTAATTCCATTATTTTCCAATGCCTGCCTCGCGCGAGCAATCAGCTTTTCCAGTGCTGCATTTTCCAGCGTAAAAGTCTGCAGAGGATGTCCGGAGATCTGAATCAGGGCGGCAGCGGCGGAGAGCCGTTGGTCCTTTATGTCTTTAGAGTGTAGTTTCTGGGCATCTGGAAAATGGGCTGTTGTTTTTTCGGCATTGGCAGTTTTTTCTTCTGTCGTGGAACCATGGAACAGGGCGGAATGCACATCACAGAGCCGCTGCAATTCTTCGATGGAAGTACCCTCCCGCAGCAGCTCCTGCTCGGCATGCATAATCTCGGCAGGATCCACATCCTTACATTCCCGGACGAAATCCGTCTGGACATTTTCCAGAGCTTCTCCGTGATTCAAACGTTGTAAGTAAGACTTAATCTGATCTTTCATATAAAAATTCCTCCGGAACCAGTATGCCCCGGAGGAAAGTTTGTTATTCTTTTATTTTTATGATTAATCATCGTAGTGTGTTTTGATAAATTCGCAATCCACTACCAATACATAGAAAACCGAGCCATAATGTTCACTCTCCACGATACGCCCATAATCCAGAACCGTCTTATAAGTTCCATCTTTGACAGCAAGTCGGTATTTGACATAATCATTGTATCCGTTCATGCCGGATTCTATCTGCTGCCAGATGCTTTCTTCTACCTGTGTCAGATCTTCAGGATGTACCAGATTACGGAATTGATGTTTCGTAAAATGCATGAAATCATCCAAGTCCTTGCAGCCTGTCAGCTGAAGCATCTCCTGATTAGCATACAGGATGCGTTCATCCTCCTTGTCAGCCCGGTAGATGAAAAAGGCACCCGGCAGGTTGTCAGAAATATCCGATAATGAAAAACCAAGCTGTGTCCGTTTCGAATTGTGGAAATCCGACCGGTAGGCCAGAGCACCATGTTTTCCCTGTAATTTTACCTCATAGAGTGCAATGTCGGCATAACGGAGAATGTCAGAGACTTTTTCTGCGTTGGCGGGGTATTCCGCATAGCCCAGGGAAATGCTGTAATTGTGTTCGACGCCTTTGGCTGAAAAAGAGCGGGACGCCTTGCTGAAAGCGTCTATCATTGGGGCAGCCTCTTCTGCACTGCAATCCTTCAGGATAATACAGAACTCATCACCGCCATTTCTGGCAATAATGGAATTATCCGGAAAAGCCTGCGCTAAGGATTGTGAAAGCTGCAATAGAACCTGATCACCGATAGTATGACCATAGACATCATTGATAAATTTAAAATTATCCACGTCAAGTAATATACCGACACAGTTTTTCTGCTTGTTTCCCTCCAGATACTTCTCCAGCTGCAAATTAAATCCGTTACGATTTAAGAGACCGGTCATAGAATCCGTCAGAGAGAGTCTGCGAAATTTTTTGCGCTGCTCGTCAACGAATAGTATAGATATCGTTAGAACCACCAGTAGTAGGATCACTGCAATGCCACATAATACTATCAGTTGTAAAAGTGTGCCATTCTTCCAGCCACCGGTGGGCATGATTTCCAGCCTCCAGTTACATCCACCCAGAGTAAAATCATAAGAGACGGGATCCATCAGAGTCTCCTCCGACTGGTCTACCACGGTATATTCATCGGTCAGAGGTGAGATGGTCTTCGATAGCCGGTATTGATAACCGAAATTGGTTAAGGCATCAGCGGAATGCTGAAAAATATCAGGAACCTTGATGATAACCATAGTCATGCCCCAAAAATAGGGAGTTCCCTTCTCATCCTGTAAAAAAACTGGATTACGGATCGAAAGGACGTGTCCTCCCTGCTCCAGCTCGAAAGGACCATGTATGATAAGCACATCATTAGCAATGCTGTAATTTACGGTCTCTCCGCGGTATTTGTCATGGATCAGGTCTATTTTACCTGCTTCGTTGCCTTCGGCGGGATAGATATCTGTTACGATGCCCCCGGGAGCCACTTGGATGCTCCGGACGTAATCTGCCATCATTCTGTCCGCAATGATATCAAATTTGTCGATTCTGCCGTCCGTACTGATCAGAAGCTGCTCCAGTGTATCCGTGATATTGATACCGGCATTCAGATCTGCGATCATGCTATCACCGTAGGTTACAGCGTTCAATTCTGCAAGAGTGCGGAGATGTCTGGAGTCGGCCTGCTGTACCGCATGAGTGATCATATATAAGACAATGCTGCCGATAAGAAGTACCCATAACGGCAATAGCCATTTTGTATGAGAAAATTTAATTTTATTCCGTGTCATAGTGCTATGCTTCCTTCGTATGTGTTGGCAAAATGATTTAAATTTAATTATAGCATTTTGACGTTTTTTTGTATAGACATGAGAAGATATTTCATTCCGCTTCGGTCCGTGCTAAACATGTGCCACTGGCACATGGCACCCTACCCTCTACTCGCATATCGAGGGATTATCATCCCACTTTTATGCTCATATCGGGGCGGGTCATAAGTATTTTAGTATCATAAAAAAGAATAGAAATGTGGTACAATACCTAGGGAAAGATAATTAGTTACGAAAGAATATGTTAGGAAGCATGCATAAAAAATTATTGGGAATATCAGCTGGACAAGGAGAAGGGCAATAAGGTAATATATTATTGCATGCCGGAACGGAAAAGGAGGATTCCTCCGACGGAAGGAATCGTCTGCGGAATGGAGATTAGTATGGAATATATATCAGATGCACAGGCAAAACAGATGATCTTAGAGGTAGGCCGCAGGATGTATCAGGGCGGCTTTGTGGCAGCGAACGATGGGAATATCTCCTGTAAAGTCGGAGATAATGAGATCTGGGCAACACCTACGGGAGTTTCCAAGGGATTTATGACAGAGGACATGCTGGTAAAGCTGGATCTGGACGGGAATGTGTTGGAGGGAACGCACAAGCCTTCCAGCGAGATCAAGATGCATCTCAGAGTATTCAAGGAGAACCCGAAGGTACAGGGCGTGGTACATGCACATCCCCTTACAGCAACGGCGTTTGCCTGCGCAGGCATCAGTCTGGAAGAACCGGTGCTGATGGAAGGGGTACTGTCCTTGGGCTGTGTGCCGCTAGTGCATTTTGCCCTGCCGGGCACAGAGGAAGTGCCGGAAGCGGTAGCTCCCTATTGCCGGGAATTCAATGCAGTACTGTTAGCAAACCATGGCGCGCTGACTTGGGGTGACAATCTCATGCAGGCTTATTACCGCATGGAGACCACGGAATATTATGCGAAGATCCTGATGATGAACAACTTCATCTTAGGGAAGAAGACGTTGTTGTCCCAGGGACAGATCGACGATATTATCAAGATCCGTGCAGGATGGGGTATCACCACAGGCGGCAGACCCATCGGACCGGAGGGCGCGCAGAACCTGGAGGATATCTGTATTTCCCGAAAAAATAAATAAGCTATAGGGAAAACAAATGGCTGCGAAGCGGTGATTTGTTTTACCAGGCATATTAGTGTAATAGCACGAATTCGTAAGCTTATGATAGAAGGTCATGTTAGAGACTTCTGCGAAAGCAGTCTCCAACAGGGCCTTCTTTTTGTGCTTTATTTGTGTAATTGCATAGACGTAAGCAGGGGGAAAAGCTCCTACAGGACACAGATTTTTCACAGAGTGAACACTTTTTCAATACAAAATCCAACTATACTTGAGAAAACAATGGATATTGGACGAAATTGCAGCCGGAGGTTCACCGTGAAAATCAATGAAATCAAACAACTGATATTTTCTCATAAAAAGGACAGTGCCAGGCAGAAAAATAAGAAGGCCCGGAAAAAATGGATCATTACAGCACTGATATTGGTGCTTGCACTAAGCGGCGGCTCCATGGCAACGGTGATGATATTACATAAAAACAGCAGCCGGTCAGAATTCACTCTGCAGGATAACCTGGCCGGACTGAATTTCACCGAGGATATGATCGCAGCCTCCGGGGTCACTAATGTCGGCATTACGGAGGAGACCTTCGATGTGGAAAATCTGACGACAGTGCTAGAGATCGAGGAAGTCTATGCGGCCTCCGGAGAAGAGGTAACTGCAGGAGATAAGATTTTAAAGCTTACGGAGGACAGTGTGGAGGAAGCCAGAAAGGAACTGGAGAGAGCGCTGGAGGATGCGGAGCTTGCGTATCGCACCGGAGCTATCGAATATGAGCAGGACCTGATCACAGCGGAGTATACGAGAGACAGTGCCATTCTCACCGGACAACAGGCGAAGGAAGTCTATGATGAGACCGTAGCAAGTCTGCAGAGTGCTGTGACCAGGGCAGAAGAGGAATTACAGGATGCCGAGGATGATATAGCAGAGTATGAATCCTATGTGAATGACGGTTCCTATAAGAGTTATTTCAGAGTGGATGAGTATCAGGCAATCTATGATGAGAACCTGAAAGCACTGACGGACAAGATGGATGAGTGGGGCATCAGTTGGTCTCAGGTCACTGGCGGGTCAGCCGGATCTGTGCAAGCGGGTGGAACCGCAGGCAATGTGCTGGGCAGCAGTGGACAGGACAGCAATTCCTCAAATGTGAAAACTCTGGCATCCCTCTACAGCATTTTGGAACAGAACCTGAAGGATCTGGAAGAAGCGCAGGAAAAATATGAGGATGCAGTCACCAATGCTTCTTTTAACTTACAGACATTGCAGTTGAAGCTTCCCAGCCTTCAGCAGGCAGTCACGGAGGCGAAGGAAAATTATGAGATCCAGCTGGCGCAGGCAAAGCTGACCTATGAGACTTCCCAGTCCGGCGCAGAACGGGCAGAGAGTGATTATAATACTACGGTGGAAAAAGCTAAGTCCGATCTGGCAGCTCTGAAAAGTACTTATGAAGATGCCAAGGAGAATCTGGAACTGTTTGAAAGTAGCGTGGGGGACGGATATTTCTATGCCTCGGAGGACGGAACGATCCTGCGGACCATGGTGCGGGCGGAGCAGGCTCTGACTTCCGATGCAGTGGTATTCGTTTACAGCAATCCGAAGGAGCTGACGGTCACCGTATCGGTAGATCAGTCGGATATTACAAAACTGACTGTAGGCGACAGTGCTTATGTGCAGTCCTCCGCAGGCAGCGGATATACCGGTGTGATCACAGCCATTGATCCGGTATCCTCGTCTAGCAGCCGTACCAGTGTCACTTACAGCGTGACGGTACAGATCAATGTAGAAGATGAGGAGGACAGTTTAAGTGCCAACGAATCCGTCACCGTAGTCTTCGGCATGACGGAGGAAGAGATCGAGCAGTTACAGCAGAGACAGAGTATGCAGGGCAGACCTGACGATGTGTCCGACGGCGATGCGATGCCGCAGGGCGGTCCCGGAGGCGGCGAAAAGCTGGAAAATGGTGAGATGCCGGAAGGAGCCCCGGGTAACGGAGAAGTGCCGGAAAACGGTGGCATGCCGGAAGGAGTCCCGGGCAGCGGAGAAGTGCCGGAAAACGGTGGCATGCCGAAAGGCGGCTCCGACAACGGGGAATCTACGGAAAATGCAAATGAACAGCAGGGAGGACAGACACAGTCATGAAATTAAAAAGCCCACATTTTGATAAACTGAAATCCCTCACGAAAAAGCAGAAAAAACTGATCCTGGCAGGGATCGCATTACTTCTGCTGATCCTGGCAGCCTGCTATACCGTGTTTATTGCACCGTTACTTCAGAAAGAACAGTGGATCTACAAAGAAGAGACGGTGGAGCGTGGTACATTAAAGGTAGGTGTTACTGAGAGCGGCTCTCTGGAATACAACACAAAATCCATAGATTACGATCTGACTCTGGACGTCAGTGATGATGACGAGGATGACAGTGATGATGACGATGATACCGTACAAAAATATCTGAAGATAGAGGAGATCTACGCCGCCAGCGGGCAGCGTGTCATGGAAGGCGAGGAACTTCTGAAATTTACGGAAGACAGCGTGGAGGCGGTTCGGGCATTGTTGCAGAATGCGGTAGTGGAGGCACAGTCCGACTACGCGGAGGCAGAGAGTACTTATGAATTGTCCCTGCTGGAAGCCCAGACGGATTATGATACCCAGAAGATCAGTGCTTCCTATGCGGCATCCATCCGCAATACTTCCGGGACCAGCGTGACGAACAATGTGGCGTCTCTGCAGGTACAGCTGGAGCAGAAGCAGGCGAATACCGCATCTTTGCAGGAGAAATTGACGCAAGCACGGGAAGATTATCAGGATGCGTTGGAGACCTACGAAGCGGCAAAGGAAGGCTATGAAGGTGCCGGAACCGATAATACAGTGAATTTCATGACGATCCAGAACGGTTATCTCAGCGCAAGAACAAAATATCAACAGGCAAAATCAGCATTGACACAGGCAGAAACTGCGGTAACAGATAATGAAAATGCCATCACTGAGCTTACCAATCAGCTGGCGGCAGCACAGGCAAAACAGAAAATTGACAAGCTGGATACAGAAGAGACCTATCAGGAAGCGGTGATCACCGGGCAGAACGCCCAGACTACCTACAATGCTACCGTGGAAGATCTAAAGGAGACCTTACAGGAAGCGGAAGAGACGAAAGAAAAACGGGAAGAACAGTTACAGGCCTTTGAAGATTTCGTCGGAAGTGATGGTATTCTCTATGCCACAGAGGATGGTGTGATCACAGAGGTCAGCTACGAAGCGGGAGATCGCCTGACGACGACAGGAGCTCTGTTTTCCTATGCAACGTCGGATGACATGAGAATCTCCGTGGATGTGACCCAGGAGGATATCGTGGACCTGCAGGTTGGAGATGCGGTAGATATCACCTTTACGGCATACCCGGAGGATTCCTATACCGGAAGCATCCTCTCCATCAATACCACGGCTACTTCCGATTACAGCAACACGGTAAGCTACACTGTGGAGATCAGCGTGGAAGGTGAACTGGAGCAGCTCTACGGCGGCATGACGGCAGATGTGATCTTCGTTACCGAAGAAAAAGAAGATGTCCTCTATGTATCCCGTAAGGCGATCGTAGAAGAGAACGGCAAGACCTATGTATATCGCAAGACCGCTTTGGGAGGCAGGGAACTGGCAGAGGTAGAGACCGGTATCACCAACGGTGTGGACATCGAGATCCTGTCAGGACTGGGAGAGGGCGATACCATCTACCTGGCAAGTAAAGTCAGCTCCGAGGCAGAAGTCAAGAGTACGGAGGAGACTGCCGATGCCGGCAGCAGTTCTGATACCGCAATCGGCAGTGATACGGAGTTCGGGATGCCGGAGGATATGCAGATGCCGGGAGGCGGTGACATGCCCCAGGGTGGTCCCGGAGGCAGCGGTTCCGACAGCTTCGGCGGCGGAATGCCGGGCGGTCCCGGAGGACAATAAATCAGGCGGATGGAGCAAATGTTGAGAAGCAGACAGGAATGATTGGGAACAGTTATGAAGCAGAATGAAAATGGGAAAAAGATCAAAGAAAATATAAGAAATCAAATGCGCCGGATTGGATCATGGAAAAGCTGGTCGAAAAGACGCAAGCTCACCACAGGTGTCTGTGGTGTCTGTGTGATTGCTGTAGTGGCTGGTGCCATTGGTCTCTCCGGTGGTTCCGACACGGAAGTCATTTATAAAGAGACCACGGTAAAATACGGTACACTGGTCAAAGGTGTGACGGAGAGCGGTTCCGTGGACATCGGTACGGTGGATCAGACCTTTGATCTGGATATGAGTGCCCTGCAGAGAACGGATACTTCCGGCAGCAGTTCCTCCGGCGGCTCCTCCGGTAGTACTGCCGGCAGCAGCTCTGGTTCCGGTGGTTTTGGCGGCATGAGTGCTTCCGGCGGCGGAGCTCAGGGAGGCTTAGACATGTTTGGTCAGATCTTCAATATGGGCGGCAGCAGCTCCGGCAGCAATGGTGACGATTCTACCCTGACCGTGGCAGAGGTAGTGGTCTCCGTGGGGCAGCAGGTGTCCGAGGGAGATCCCCTGTACCTGCTGGAAGAAGACAGTGTCTCCGACCTGGAAGACGAACTGCAGTCTAACGTTGAGAAAGCAAAAGCAGATCTGGAGGCCGTAGAGGCTGACCAGACCCTGTCCAGACAGCAGGCAAAATATACTTATGACAGCAGCACTGCCTATGGCAGTTATATTGATACCGAATACAGCACCACACTGCAGGAGCTACAGAATGCGGTAGATTCTGCAGCAAGCGCATTGGAGCAGGCGCAGACCAGTCTGGAAGATTATCAGGCACAGCTGGAGGAAGTAACAACTGCTTACGAAGATGCGGCACAGGTATTATCCAACTGCCAATACAGTCTGAACAATACGGATCCGGCAGATGATACCTATGGATATGTCTATTTTGCACAGCTGACGACACAGGCACAGTCTACTGCGGACTCTCTGGAACAGCAGAAGGAAGAACTGGAACAGAAGGTAGAGCAGGCAGAAGAAAATGTGACCACAGCCGAGACCGCTTATAATAAAGCAAAGCGGGAACTGGAGCAGGGAAAACTGACCGCAGCCGAGACAAAAAAACTGCGGACGCTGGCTTACAATACCGCACAGGAGACTTACGATATTGCGCTGGGGTATCTGGAACAGGATCTGTCCGATCAGCAGGAAACCTACGATGAGACTCTGGAAAAATGGAACGAGTTCAGCACCTATATCGATGGCAACGCGGTATGCGCCAGATACAACGGTGTGATCACCAGTGTGGAACTGGAAGCAGGAGACAAGATCAGCACCGGAACCTCTCTGGTCACTTTGTATGATATGGATGAAGTGACCATGACGGTAACAGTGGATGAAGATGACATGACGGATATCTCTCTGGGATCTGCGGCGAATATTGCATTGACGGCATATCCGGAAGATATCTTTACGGCAAAGGTGACGGTTATCGGAGATGCGACATCGGATTCCAGTGGAAACATAACTTATGACGTAACTGTCACATTAGAAGGGGATGTTTCAGGACTGTTCCAGGGCATGACCGCAGATGTGACTTTCGTTACGGAACAAACGGAAGAAGTGTTGTATGTCTCACGCAGAGCCATTATCACAGAGGATGACAAGACTTATGTAAAAGTGAAGACAGCAGAGGGCAGCATTGTGAAAAAGGAAATAACGACAGGACTGTCAGATGGCTCTAATGTGGAGATCTCCGGAGATATTGCAGAAGGAGATACCGTATTGATCGAAAGCAGCATTACGAAGTAGAGCGGAGACCTGTGGGAAAGTAAGGTCAATGGAAGGGAAGAAGTAGAATATGAGATTATCCGAAATATTGCGTCTGGTGTGGCTGAATCTGTCACAGAATAAATTCAAAGTGATCCTGACTTCCATCGGTATCGTTGTGGGATCCGTCACCATAATGCTGGTGCTGGCGATAGGTACCGGTGGAAAAGAAGAAGTGGCGGAGCAGTTCAAGAACCTGAATGCTGGAGCTATTGATATTTCCTGCGACAGCAGTGACAGCGGCGGATTTAGCTTTGAGATGCCGGGAGGCGGAGGAAGTGTTACTGTTACCAATATGGGTGGAGGCCCTGGAGGAGGTTCCGGCGGCGGTACGTCTGGTGGTCCCGGCGGTGGCATGGATTTCGGCGGATTTTTCGGATTCGGACAGGAGGAAGAGAGCGAAGCCGTGACATTGACCAGTGAAGACTGTGATGATCTGGCGACTTTTGTATCGGGAATCTCTGCAACTACGATCTCTTATTCCACTACAGCATCGGTGGAGGGAGGCAATATGACCTCTGCTTCCTATTACACCATTGCCGGTGTGGAGGACAATTATGCTGCCATCAGTAATCTGGAAATGGCCATCGGGGATTTCCTCACAGAAGGAAACAACGAGAGCAAGGAAAAGGTGTGCGTACTGGGTGCCACCGTGGCAAAGGAAATTTTTGGCAGCGCCTACGATGCTTATGACGGTATAGTCTATATTGATGGCCGCCCCTATATAGTATCAGGGGTACTATCCGAGATGGGAACTGTGGCATCCGGCATCAGTCCGGATACGGCGATCTATATACCTTACGAAACCGGCATCAAATACATTACCGGTACGAATATCAGTCCAACCATCACGGTCATTGCGGAGGATGTGAATCAGGTGGATACCGTAATGACGGATGTGGAGAGTGCCTTAAAAGAGAGCTATCCCAATACCACATTTACCATCAGCGATGCCGGAAGCAAGATGGAGGCAGCCTCCGCTTCCAATGAGACTTTGACCTTACTGCTGATCTCCATGGCAGTGATCGTATTTATCGTTGGCGGTATCGGTATTATGAACGTGCTGTTTGTATCCATCAAGGAGCGTACCAACGAGATCGGTATTTTGAAAGCACTGGGCTGTTCCCGGAAGGATATCCTGTTGGAGTTTTTATTGGAGGCAAGCTTTACCAGTCTGGTAGGAGCCGTACTGGGGGTGCTGGTGGCTCTTGGAATTACGCCATTCGTGCAGCTGTTCAACGTGAGAGTGTCCCTGTCGGTACAGGGTGCAGTATTGTCGCTGTTGTTTGGTGTCCTCACCGGAAGCATCTTCGGCTTCTATCCGGCATATAAGGCATCGAGACTGATCCCCGTAGAAGCTTTAAATCAGGAGTAGTGTGAAAAATAAATTTTTCACACGCAAATTTGTGCCAAAGGCCCAAAGTTTGCAGGTTATGAAAGGCGTAAAGATAGGATGGAAAATGCAATGATCACCATGAAAAATATAAATAAAGGCTATATGCTGGGAGAGGAGCGTCTGCCGATCCTGAAGGACATCAATTTTCAGGTAAATAAGGGAGAATACGTGGCAATCTTAGGCCCATCCGGTTCCGGTAAGACTACGTTAATGAATATGGTCGGCTGTATGGATGTGATGGACAGTGGGGAATATTATCTGGATGGCATGGCAATCCACAAGACCAAGGAGGACGATCTGACCATGGTACGCAACCAGAAGATCGGGTTCATTTTCCAGAACTATCAGCTGATCCCGACCTACAATGTCATGCAAAATATTATCATGCCCCTGCTGATGCGTGGCATGACCCATGAAGAAGCAGAAGAAAAGTGTAAAAATACTATCAAACTGCTGGGGCTGGATCATCGTATCGGACATAAGCCCAACGAATTGTCCGGCGGACAGAAGCAGAGAGTATCCATTGCCAGAGCACTGGTGGGACAGCCGGCGATCCTGTTAGCGGATGAGCCTACCGGTGCTCTGGATCAGACCAGCGGTAAGGAAGTACTGAAGCTGTTCCGGGAACTGAACGATATGGGCAACACCATCGTCATGATCACCCACGACCTGGGCGTAGCACAGTCTGCGAAACGTATCGTGCGTATTGTGGACGGACAGTTACAGGAATAAGGGATAGTCACTCAGCCAACGGGAAAGAGGCTGGGACTGTTCCAGACCGGATTTCAGGGTACGGTCGGCATCCGATTTATTTTCTGCCGGTATTATCAGCAGAAATTCTTTCCCGTCCATAAGTACACCGCAGAATACGGTTTTCAGATCCCGGGAGATAAGAAACATATTTCCCGGGATATTTGTTACAGATTCGGTCAGGCAGGAGTAATAGGGTTCTTCATAGATAAAAGGTGCATAGAATCCCATGTCATCCGCACCTTCCACGAAAAGCCTCTCTCCGTTCATCCAGACATTTCCCGCTATGGCGTCTTCCTGATTCCCCCAGAGATAATGTAAGGTTTTCCCGTGGATCTCCACCGGTACCTGTTCGAAGGTATCCGGTTCCGTCAGACTGACCAGCATTCCGGTTCCGGTATAGTCATAATCCTTTTTGATGGGAGTATGATAATAGCGGATCCCGTAGTCTCCAAGGCAAAATAAGGCAAATACGAGCAGAAAAATCAGAATGCCGCAGAAAACGGTTCTTAATTTTTTATTTCGCATTATGGTTCTTGCCTCCCTTTTATTTTATTATACAATCAGATATCCATACTGGCAATGAGCTGAAACATTTCCTCGGTGGTCATGTGATCTGCGGTGATCACGTACACATAATTGTCAGCTTCATAATAAGCCATGGCGTAACCATCCACATAAGTATATACCGTGGCAATGTGACCGCCGATGACACGTTCCTCTTCGGCATCGTATTCATTGTCTAATACGAGTGTCAGGGCATTATTCGCGGAAATTAGCATTTGCTCCCAGATGAGTTGTTCTCCGGCATTGTTTTCATAGAAAATTTCACAAAAAAGAGGACTGTCTCTTCGGTCTGTCTCTGTATAGCCCTCCGGGATGCAGGTCGGTATCGTGGGAGTGAGTACCGCATCTTTTTCCTCGGAAGAGTAGTTATACTGCGTAGCATCCTCGCACAGGGTCTTTAGTGTCATGAAAAACTTATCCCGATAAGCATCCACACTTAACGTCAGAACCAGCCCGGCGCATACGATACCTGTGAAAAAGATTGCCACGCGTTTCAGGAGCTGTTGCGCACCGGTCAGCATCGGATGGGCTTCGTGACGGATCACTTTTTTCATTTTCCGTTCAAATCGTTTTGAAAATACATAGTCTTCATCAACCTGACCTTCCAATGCTTTTATCATGGCATTGTCCACCACAGGCATATACTGATAGAGCCATTCATCCGTTACTTCCATGGATCTCATTATTTTCCTCCCGTTTATTCAAAGCTTCCTGTATCATAATCTTTCCCCGGGATAATCGCTGCCGGATCGTTCCTTCGGTGATGTTTAATACTTTTGCGATTTCATCGTTGTCCATATTGCCGGAGTATTTGAGGAGAAATACATCCCGGTATTTTACGGGCAGGCACCTAAGGATGTCCAGTATTCCGTCATCCACATCCGTCTCTGCATAAGTCACCGGGACATTACATTCTTCCAGCTCATCCACATAGATTTCCCGTTGAAATTGATGGTTTCGCTTCCGGTAAATAGCTATAGTCGCATTTTTCGTTATGGTAAGCAGGTAGCGTTTCGTCGCCGTGGCGTCGATTTCCCCTATTTTTTCCATGTTTTTCGCAATTTTTATAAACGCCTCATGTACGGCATCTTCCGCAAGAAAAGTATCCTTCAGCACATTCAGAGCTACTTTCATCATAAGGTGCCGATAGGTTTCATAGAGAATCGCAAACTTTTGTTTGTCTTCTTCGGCGTCGATCATCATCAGATATATCATTTGTTGTTCCCAGGCCTTTCAATGAGTCATAACGAAGGTTCCTGTTCCTATTGTTACAAAAACGTAAAAATATTTCAATTGCAGGTTTATATGTTTGTCCCAATAGTATCTTTTGGGTAACCGGGGCACTTTATTGTGCCTGCTTTACGGATCCCGGCAGCCGGGGATATCATGACCCTGAAATGCGATGCCATCGTCAATGCCACCAACAGTGGAATGACCGGATGTTATGTGCCGAATCATAAGTGCATCGACAACTGCATCCACAGCTTTGCGGGGGTGCAGCTGCGACTGGACTGCGCCCGGATGATGGAAGAACAGGGGCATGAGGAACCCACCGGACAGGCGAAGATCACGAAAGCCTACAATCTGCCCTGCCGTTATGTCCTGCATACCGTAGGTCCTATTGTGCAGGGAAAGCTGACGGAGAAACATTGCGCATTGCTTCGGTCCTGTTACTTGTCCTGTCTGGAACTGGCATCGGCATACGGGCTGGAAAGTGTGGCGTTCTGCGGTATATCCACTGGGGTATTCTGCTTTCCGAACGACAAGGCGGCGCAGATTGCCGTACAGACGGTACAGGAGTATTTGGAGGAGACTCCTGACAGCAGTGTCAAAAATGTGATCTTTAATGTGTTTAAGAATGAGGATTTGCAGATCTATGAGAGAATTCTTCGGTCGTAGATTTTCGATTACTCTAAATGCAGAGAAAAACTTGCACCCGGCAGATTGCTGTGATACATTGGCTGTAAAAGAAATACAAGAGAGGAAAAGAAAATGGCAGGATATCTGATTAAGGATACCACAAAAGAAGAGCGGGAGCAGATCGTGGCGGAGTCTCTGGGATATATGGAAGCCAACTGTGATGGCTGTACTTCGGGACTGGCGGAAATGTATCAGGCATACATCGACGGGAAGAAGGAGCTTCGGGACATCAACATGGAATTTCATGCAGGTTATGTATCCGGAGAGGAAGTGCCCGGCCGCAGGTCTTGTCCCATGTAATAATAGTGTGCGGGAAAGATGGATTTCCGGCATAAATAAAATGTTATCTGCAAAAACTCTTAGTAACAGAATGCGAAAGGCAGGAAAGAGAAATGCAGATGAGAGACGATCTTGGAATTACAACAAAACTGGAAAATGGCAAGGCTTATCTGGAATTTGCCCTGCCGGAAAAGATAGGGCGTTTGCTGTCCGCTTTACAGATTGAGATCTGGGAAGGTGCGGAGGGCGAACGCCTTGTTTTTCATGGGGAATACTCATTAGAAGAAGCGGATTCCATGACGGCGTTGCTGTTGCGGCCGCATCTCTGGGACGGCATGCGGGATCCCTATGTCTATCTGGTGAAGGCGCAGGGAAGGTTCGGAACCGTGGAGTATGGAGAAAATATGGGGGGTATAAAGAACCAGGAAGAATCAGATCATGCTGAGGATATAACCGAGGCAGTGGAAGTGTACTGGCAGCAGGAACTGGCAATTTATGACGTGCATGTCATCGATAAAAAGGGGATCTTTCTCAACGAAAAAGAGTTTCTGCCACATGAAGTAGTCTACCGGCTTCCCCCGCAGATCAGTGATACCGGGACGAGGGTGGAGCAGGTACGAAGAGATCTGGAACGGCTGGTCCGGATGGGGGTAAATGTGATCCGGCTGGAAGGAACCGGGACCGGGGCAGAGGGGGTGAACTGCTCCGAAGTGAGAACGTTTTACAGCCTGTGCAGAAAGCGTGGATTCCTCACTGGGGACCTGTGGATAAGACCGGAAAATCTTCCGGTATATCGTGGATTATCCGGAGAAACGGCAGAAGATGCACTTCTTTCGGCGAATGGCAGAACGCTGACGGAGCGGTATTACTATTATCAGGCGAAGTGGAGCAGCGAACCGGTGCTCTATCCGGCACTTTCCACCCTGCATCGTCAGAAGAACGGGCTGGTCTCCCTGACAATTTACAGCAATCAGAAAAAAGTGGTGCTCTATGTGGAGGGGGTACTTTTCTTATTCCAGTCGGCCGCATCCGGTGATCCGGAATTCATTTTTGAAGATATTCCTGTGGCGAAGCTGCCGCTGCATCTGGCGGCGGAGGCAGGAAATTTAAGCATTTCGCTGACCGTGACGAAGCTTTAAGAGTTGGGGCTTCACAGATTTTTCACAAATGTTTCACCTTTTCATGACATTTGAGACATATACTGATACAAGGGTGTAAAGGTTAACCGCTGTTCATGCTTGCATGATAAAGCGGTTGAATTTTACACCCGTAAAACATGAGGAAGTAGCGATTTGCGTAGCAAATCAGCGGATTCCGAATGTTTTTAGAATTGCGGGAGCAGCTTGCTGCGAAGCAATTCGGGGTATCAGTTCTGGGTACCTGTAGGTATCAGTTACGGGTACCCGTAGATATCAGGTGGGGGTATCACACCATATCCGGGAGGCAAATATGATAGAAGTAAGCAATCTTACAAAAAAATATGGTGACCATATTGCCGTAGATCATCTCTCTTTCCGTGTGGAAAAGGGACAGATTTACGGCTTTCTTGGTCCAAACGGCGCAGGTAAATCCACGACCATGAACATCATCACGGGTTATCTGGCAGCCACGGAGGGTACTGTGACGATCGATGGCAAAGATGTCCAAAAAGATCCGGAGGAGGCAAAGTGTGCCATCGGTTATCTGCCGGAGCTTCCGCCGCTGTATGTTGACATGACTGTCAGAGAATACCTGGATTTCGTGGCAGAACTGAAAAAAGTGCCGAAAAAAGAGCGGAAGCAGCAGATTGATGAGGTCATGGAAATGACACAGATCACCGATATGCAGCAGCGTCTGATCAGGAATCTGTCAAAAGGTTACAGGCAGAGAGTCGGACTGGCGCAGGCAATCCTTGGCTACCCTGAGGTTATCATTCTGGATGAGCCCACGGTAGGTCTGGATCCGAAACAGATCATCGAGATCCGTGATCTGATCCGCAAGCTGGGGGAGAATCATACCGTGATCCTCAGCTCCCATATTCTGTCGGAGGTCAGTGCGGTCTGCGACCATATTATGATTATAGCCCACGGTAAGTTGGTAGCCAGTGATTCTCCGGAGAATCTGCAGAAGCTTATGAGTGGTTCCATGGAACTGGATCTGGAAGTAAAGGGAAGCATCGCTGCGGTGAAGAGTGCATTGCAGGAGATCTCACAGATCGACCGGATCGAAGAGAACACGGAGGCATCCAAAAATATTGCAAAGCTGAAAGTGATCTCCAAAGAGAATGCAGATATCAGAGAGCAGGTATTCTATGCACTGGCAGATGCAAAGCTGCCTATTTTAGAGATGACCCATGCGGAGAAGTCTCTGGAAGACATCTTCCTGGAACTGACCGAGGATGTAGCACCCACACAGCCGGAGAAGCACAAACTATTCTCAAAAAGAAAAAGGCTGGAAATGTCAGATGTTGCCGCACAGCAGACAGAAGCTTCGGAAGAGGAAGCACAGCCCGAAGAAGAGAAAAAAGAAACTGTAACTACAAAGGAGGCGGAATCATATGCTAGCCATTTATAAGAGAGAATTGAAATCCTATTTCCGTTCCTTTATCGGATTTTTATTTATTGCAGTCACCCTGTTTTTCCTGGGACTGTATTTCAGCGTTTATAACCTGATGAACGGATATCCTTATTTTGCGTATGTGGTATCCAGCGTTACCTTTTTATTCATGCTGACCGTGCCGATCCTGACCATGCGTATCCTGGCGGAGGAAAAGCGGAGCAAGACGGATCAGCTGATCCTGACGGCACCGGTGTCCGTAGGCGGCATCGTTATGGGAAAATTTCTGGCGCTGTTAACTATATTTGCCATTCCCGTAGCGATCATCTGCTTTTACCCGCTGATCATGGCGCAGTACGGCAGTGTTCCCATGGGAGAGGCCTATCTGTCGATCCTGGCATATTTCCTCTTCGGGATGACCGCCATTGCCATCGGTCTGTTCCTGTCTTCCGTGACAGAGAGCCAAGTCATCGCAGCAGTACTTACTTTTTTAGTATTGTTCCTGGGATATATGATGGATTCTATCTGTTCCATTATTTCCAGCACCGGCAATCTGTTGACAAAGCTGCTGCGTTGCTTTGACCTTTACACACCATTTTCCAACCTGTTAAATGGCACACTGGATGTATCTTCTATCGTATATTATGTATCCGTTACGGCACTGGTTCTGTTCCTGACGGTACAGTCCATTCAGAAACGCCGTTACAGCATGTCCGTGAAGAACTTAAGCTTCAGTGCTTACAGTACCGGTATGATCGCTGTAGCTGTAGCGCTGGTAGTAGTCGTTAATATTATCATGGGCGAGATGCCTTCCAGCTGGACAGCAATCGACATGACCAGCCAGAAGCTGTATTCCCTGACAGATCAGACCGTCGACTATGTGAAAAATATGCAGGATGATGTGACAATCTATGTGTTGGTAAATCAGGACAATCAGGATACCACACTGGGGCAGACTTTGCAGAGATACGATGATCTGTCGGATCATATCACCGTGGAATATGTGGATCCCACCGTTAACCCGATGTTCTATGCCCAGTACACCACCGGCAACATTAGCACGAACAGCCTGATCGTGGTCAGTGACAAGCGCAGCAAGGTCATTGATTACAACGATGTCTATGAGTCTTCCTATGATTTTGACTATTCGACCTACAGTTATAACACCACGACCACCGGTTATGATGGCGAAGGACAGATCACCAGTGCGCTGGATTATGTGTTAAATGATGATATGCCCAAGGTATATATGACAACAGGACATAATGAACTGAGTTTAAGCAACACTTTTACATCCGCACTAAACAAGGAAAATGTGGATTATGAGACCGTGAATCTGATGGATCTGGATGCTATCCCCGACGATGCGGCCTGTCTGTTCATTAACGGTGCCACCAGTGATTTTTCATCCGATGATAAGGATAAGGTGATCGACTATCTGAACAACGGTGGAAAAGTCATCCTGGTAACCGGCTATACCGATGAGGAGACACCGAATATTGATGCTATTTTAAGCTATATGAATCTGAGCATTGCCAAAGGACTGGTGGTGGAGAACGATTCCAACGGCTACTACAGAAGCCCTTATTATATCCTGCCCACCCAGAGCTCTGACAGTTATACTTCCGGTACTTACGGAAAATACCTGTTCCTGCCGTACTCTCAGGGAATTATTGTTCCGGAGGAAGAGAGCAGCGACGAGACAGTCACCGGCGATATTACTTATGATGTGTTCTTAAGTACCTCCGACAGTTCTTTTGCAAAACAGGATGTGAGCAATGCGCAGGACTTCTCGCAGGGTGAAAATGATGTAAATGGTCCCTTCGCACTGGGGGTGGAAGCAGTAAAGACACTGGATGATGGAGATGCGACACTGGTCGTGTACGGTTGTGAGCAGCTGTTCACGGATGATGCAGATTCTGTCGTCAGTGGTGCGAACCTGACCCTGTTCACCAATACATTCAGTGGAATGGCAGATCATGAGACCTCGGTATCTATTCCGGTAAAAAGTTATGAGGTCTCTAATCTGGTAGTGGATTCCGCACAGATTCTGTTGTTGGGACTGCTGGTTACTGTGATACTGCCTATCGGCTGTATGATCGCTGGATTCGTGATCTGGTTTGGCAGGAGGAAGAGATAAGAGTGTGAAAAATAAATTTTTCACACGCAACTTTGTGCCTGCGGCTCAAAGTTTGCAGGTACCGAAAGGCGTGAGTTATTGATATGAAAAAGAAACAAAGACAAATGATCGGAATGCTGCTGGCACTGGTGGTGCTGGCGGCAGCATTCCTGGGCATCCGCCAGTATAATAAAAATGCATCGTCTGCGACTTCCATCACCGAGGATACACAGGAGACGGTGCTGGATGTAAACTCCGATGATATTACCAGCTTCCGCTATGTATATGAGGGAGAGACCTATGCCTTTGAAAAAGAGGATGAAACATGGTACTATGCGGACGATCATTCCCTGAATCTGAACCAGGACCGGATCAAGGCGATGATCCTGAAGGTGGCACCGTTAAAGGCAGATCAGGTGATTGAAAATGTGACGGATATGTCACAGTATGGACTGGCAGATCCGGAGCGTACCATTCAGTACGAGACTGCAGATCGCAGCGTGATCATTAACGTCGGTAATCTGAATTCCATGACCAGCCAGTATTACATTGCATTTCCCTCTGAAATGAAAGTGTATGTCGTGGCCACCAACGTGGTGACCGGATTCAATTATACACTGGAGGATCTGGTGGAGGTGGAGGAGACCGCTGAAGAGACAGAAAGCACCGAAGCTACAGATACTACGATAACGGAAAGCGAGACAACGGAAACTGCGACGGAGACCGAGAATGTCGAGGCTGAAACCGCAGAAAGTGAAACAATGGCAACAGAAACTACGGAAACCGTGGAAGCCAAATAAGTATCACAAATAATAAAGACTGCCCCTGCAAAAGAGGCAGTCTTCACTATTGTTAGGGATTCTCGCCACGAATGACAATGATGTCATTTAATTTCAACATCGTATCTTTTTGAGGCAGAACAGACAGATCCTCCCACAGAATCAGGAAGATCGTGACCTGTTCTGCCGCTTCCATTTCTTCCACGGATTTGCCCGCAAAGCGTTTATCTACGAAGATCTCGGCGATCTCATGAATATCTGCCGCTTTAATATTAGAGAGACTGCTTTTGCGCTGGTACTGTTCCACGAAACCGGCACTGATGATACCGGTGGGGATAGCCACAGCACCGACACCGAGATAGGCGATACAGATCGCCATGATCCGGCCGAGTGTGGTGATGGGATAGATGTCTCCGTAGCCTACGGTGAGCAGCGTTGACATGCTCCACCAGATGCCGCTGAAGGCATTGCGGAATACTTCCGGCTGGGAATCATGTTCCACGCTGTACATGCACAGACTGCTGGCGAGCATCAGGATCAGTACGATGAACACGGAGGAAATGATCTGATTGCGTTTTTCATACAATACCGTAGTGATGACATTGAAAGAATCATATCGGGCATTCAGGCGGAACAGATGAAAGATTCTCGCCACCCGCAGCATCCGGAAGATGACCATGCCGGACAGGAAGAAAAAGGGTAAAATTGTCAGCAGGTCGATAATGCCGTCGAAGGAGATCAGAAACCGCAGCCGGGAGCGGAACTCGTTTTTATCAGGATATAGATAGTCCGCAGTCCAGATCCGCAGAATGTATTCCACGCAGAAGATCAGGATAGTAATGACTTCTATGACATGAAATGCAGGAAATAAAAAGGTTAGTTCGTCAAATGTCTGTAAAAAAGTCACCAGAATATTGGCACAGATGACCACCGCAATAAAAATGTCGAAAAGCCGGCTCAGAGGATTGCTTTTATCGCCGATCTGGAGGATGCTAAATACTTTTTTTCTTCATAGCCCTTTTCTCCTGTAGAATAGACACATCAATATATCCATCATATCGACCCCAAAATGGAAAGTCAAGAAATCCCATGGCGGAATCTGTCAACCTGGTTAGAAAAAGTCATATATTATAGTAACCCTGAATAAAATGGAAGGATGAAAATATATGGCAAGATTTACGAATCAGGCGCAGCTTCGCTACGGTGATGAAGTCACCAATTCGAACATTGTGGTAGGAGAGATCCGGGAGGTACTGTCGGCTACCAAGACGGCAGTCCGGGAGACTTACGGACAGAGGGATAATGTGACCTATATTATCAGTATTGTAAACTCCGGTCAGACGGCATTTACCGGAGCAACACTGGAGGATGATCTGGGAGAATATGATTTCGGCGAAAGAGAACTGACACCGTTAACCTATATCCCCGGAACCATTAAATACTATATTGACGGCGTATTGCAGCCCACTCCCGTGGTTACGGCAGGCCCGCCTCTCACTGTGAGCGGACTGACCATTCCCGCCTAGGGCAATGCTATCGTTGTCTATGAAGCGGAGCTGAATTCCTATGCACCTCTGGGAGTGGAAGCGACGATCACCAACACGGCAGTCATTACCGCCAATGTGGTGACACCCATTACGGTGCGGGAGACCATTAATGCCGAGGAGCAGTCTCTGCTTACCATCACGAAGTCCGTCAGCCCCGTACCCGTTACGGAAAATGGCACGCTGACCTATACGTTTGTGATCCAGAATCTGGGCAATACCGCAGCGACTTACACGCAGGATACCACCACGGGAGCCTGGGGAATCAACCCCGGTGTCAGCACGCTAGTGATCTCCGGAACCGTATAGCCCCCGGAGGAAGTAAATAAGGTGAGATAATGGACCGCCCTTACGGAGATTGTGACAGCGGCAATCCCGTAAGGGCGGCTTTTTAAGTAAAAACGGGCAAAGAGAGTTTCTTGTCGTTTACAATCATAGAGAGAAAGGATGGAATATCGAAGCGCAACAATTTCAGAGCGTGAGGCATTGACAGATATAGAAATGATAAAGGATATAATGGCGGTAGTGTACAAGAAATTGGGTATAAAAGCTGCTCAGAATGACTTGACAATCAGATAAAGCCGTGCATATTATTAAATAGAAACCGGTTACTTATATGCTGAAATATACTTAGACAGGAGAAAAATAATGAGAATAGGAGTATTGGAAGCTGGGGGCACGAAAATGGTATGTGCTGTTGGCGATGAAAATGGACAAATTTTAGAAAGAGTTTCAATTGCAACTGGAAAGCCTGAGGAAACAATGCCCGATATATTGGAATTTTTTCACCAATATTCTTTAGACGCTATTGGCATAGGAACATTTGGGCCGGTAGATCTGGATCGGACATCCCCTACTTATGGATATATTATGTCTACACCAAAGATTCCATGGAGAAATTTTGATTTGCTTGGATGCATTAAAAAAGAGTTTATGCTTCCAATAGGACTGGATACAGACGTAAATGCCTCTGCAATCGGAGAAGCTACTTATGGAGTTACCAAAGGATTGGACAGTAGCATCTATATAACGGTAGGAACAGGTATAGGTGTGGGAGTGATTCTGGACGGCAAAGCGGTGCATGGTATGCAGCATCCCGAAGCCGGACATATATTGCTGAGTAGACATCCGGAAGATACTTACGCTGGACGGTGTCCATATCACGGCAATTGCCTGGAGGGACTCGCATCGGGACCGGCTATTGAAGAGCGTTTTGGAAGAAAGGCAAAGGAACTTCCTGTGGATTCCGTTGCATGGGAAATAGAAAGTTATTATCTGGCTCAGGCTTTGGTGGATTTTACATTGACTTATTCACCCAAAAGGATTGTACTGGGTGGTGGAGTAATGCATCAGAAACAATTATTTGCGATGATCCGCGAGAAGTATAAGAAGATGTTGAATCATTATGTAGATACACCGTACGTAAGAGATTTAGATAATTATATAGTACCTTATAGCCTGAATGATGATCAGGGAATTATGGGATGCATCAGGATAGGACTTGATGAAATGAAACGATAGAATGTGATATAAAATATAAAAAGCTGCCAAAAGCAGCTTTTTATATTTTACGAGGTTGTTTCTCTTTCGATAAGAGTTGGCTGTATAATGATGTGCTGAATAGATTCACTGCCTGCCTGCCCGTCAATGCTGCTTTGATTAATTTGATGCGCAATTAAATCGATTGCGCTTTGAGCAATAGCAGGTATATCCTGGCTTATTGTTGTGATCGGTATGATAGACTGTGAAGAGTCTGGAGAGTTGTCAAAACCAATGATCTGATATTCATCAGGAATATTCTCTCCGTGTTTGACCAGTATATTCAAAAATATGTGTGCATAAGTATCGTTACAGAAGAAAAACCCTTTTCTTTTCCCAGGGTATTTAGCCTTGACCGTCTGATAGATATCCAGAAGACAGGAATAGGATTCTTCATAATTATCTGTAAATGGACGAAGAATCAGCTCATTTGGAAGGTGATATGTTGAGCAGATATCTGAAAATCCCTGAATACGTCCATAAGCGGGAACCGCGGGTAGGACAGAGCTGTTTACGTGAAAATATATTTCACATTTGTTCCTGCGGAGAAGATCAACGGCCATTCGCGCACCAGAATAGTTGTTAGTATTAACACTACTGATAAAACGGTCTTCCCTTTCCACAGAAACGACTGGTATATTAAGTCTGGAAAGATATTCAGAAGAAAGATTGTGGCTTAGGTCTATCAGACCGATGATCTGATAAGCCAGTAATTCGTTCAAACATTTTTTCTCTGCTTCGCAATCATTATTTCCAAGAAAAGTAATAAATTTGAATCCATATTGTTCGTATGTATTAAGTACATGATTTAGAAAATAACTGTAAAATTGATAAAAAAAGTTCGGAACAATAATACCGATGATTTCACTGTTGCCTTTTGCAAAAACTCGGGCAAGCTTGTTTTCCTGATAGTTCAGCTCTTTCAGGGCTTTTGAAATTATATCGATGTTTTCCTGTGTAAGATAGGAAGGCTGATTAAAGTAACGGGAAATAGTTGCTTTGGATAAACCGGTATATTGTGCAATATCGGAAAAGGTGATTGATTTTTTTTGAGAAGCCATATTTTCTCCTGTTGTTTTCGTAATGTGATGTCGGGGTAAAAAGCCCTCCATTTTAATGTCTACGGATCGGTTTCGTGCCACGCACTCCAACATCCGCTCTGCTTCGGTGCCAAGATTCTTTGCCCGTATATGTGCGAACACATGAGAGTTTAGATCTTAGCTTTGTAACACTCTATAAGAGTATAACATTTTGTAACAGAAATGTAAATTGAAGATTAGAAACAATATAGGAACCGATTTCTTTGTGCGTTATACACAAATATAAGAAATAAAAATGCAGTATAATATACAAATATATTGATTATATGAATTGATATATTGACATAAAAGTGAAAACGTGTAAAAATAATGACAAGCAAGATGAAACCGGTTTCTTTTATGCGAAATGAGGTAAGCTATGAATTATACACTGAAAGACTTAAAGAGTTATTCAGCTACGGCTGAAAATCCTGATGCAGTATCAGGCCAGGGTGGAAAAGAAAACCATGGGAGGAAGGGATGTCCCTGTATAGAACCATTAGAAGCTGGATCAACAAAAGTTCTGCTTCACAAATATGGATCTGGAACAATACGGAAAATATGGTGCACAATACCGCCAAATCATCCGGAACATCTGAGAAATCTTATTTTAAGGATGTACTGGGATGGTCAGAAAAATCCAAGTGTAGAAGTACCGATTGGAGATTTCTTTGGTATTGCGCATGGAAGGCAAAGGAATATGGTAACCCCTTATGTGGGAATGCAGGATGCAAAAGGATTTAACTGTTTTATTCCCATGCCATTCAAGAAAGAGGTACAGATCAGTATTGAAAATGATTCGGATGTAGATGTAGATATGTTTTTTTACCAGATTGATTTCACCCTTGGTGACAGACATGATGAAAATACTGGATTTTTTCATGCACAGTTCAGACGGGAAAACCCCTGTGAGATCAAGAAAGACTATACTATTCTAGATGGGGTAAAAGGACGTGGAGTCTATATTGGCACAGTTCTTGGAATTCGCAATTTATACTATGACCATCTACAGGAATGGTGGGGAGAAGGAGAAATAAAGTATTATCTGGATGATGATACAAAGTTTCCCACCATTTGTGGAACCGGACTGGAAGACTATATCGGTGGTGGCTGGGGAACAAATGAAATCGGCACACCTTATCAGGGAGCTCCTCTGCTGGATGATGAGCAAGGATTTTATTCATTATACCGATTCCACCACTTTGATCCCATTTATTTCCAGGACAGCATCAGGGTTACAGTCCAACAACTTGGATCCGGGGAGAGAAAATGGGCAGAAGCTTTTTATGGAGATAATGGTGGTTATTATAAAGCTGCGGGATGTGCAGAGGATTCTCACCTGTGTCTGTTTGAACGAAGTGACGATTATTGCAGCGTAGCTTACTGGTATCAGGAACTTCCGACAAATCCTTTTCCGGAATTGCCAGACAGGAAAAAGAGAATGGAAGGTATTTGAAAATGACGCTCATTAAGAAAGGGATGATGTGAAATACCGTAGTTGCTTTAAAAAATCAAGAAAGAACAGTTAACTCAAAAATAATTATGGGAGGAAATATGAAGAAAAGAATTTTATCAATTTTACTTGTAGCAGCATTAGCAGCCGGAACTTTGTTTGGATGTGGCAGCGTAAAAGAAGAGACAAATGAGACAACAAAAACCATAGAAGAAGGAGCGGCAGATGCAAAAACAGCTTCGAATGCAGATTCGATAACCAATACAGAACCGGTTGAGATCACGATTGCTTATCCGAGTGATGATGGTGCAGAGGAAAAACTGAATATTCTTATTGAAGAATTTAATAAAAGCTACCCTAACATCAAGGTAAATTATGTACTGATTCCTTTCAGTTCATGGCCTGATTACATTACCAAATTGAAAACAATGGTTGCTGGTGGAACTGGACCGGATGTTGCCCGCCTGGCCGTAGAGGGTATCCAGTCCTTTGTGGCGGATGGAATGGCACTTCCTTTTGATGATTTTATTGCAGAAAATGCAGATTTAATGGAAGAGCTTGGTGTAAATGATATTCATCCCAATATTAATGCACCGTTCCAGATTGATGGAAAAACATATGGATTTGCCTGGGATTGGAATAATATTGTCATGTTCCTGAATAAGGATGTCTTTGCAGAAAAAAATATCGAGCTTCCTAGTGCTGACTGGGATAAAGATAAGTTTCTTGAAATTGCTCAGGCATTAACTTATGAGAAGGATGGAGAGAAAGTATATGGCACCGTTGCGCCGACAGATTATTTCACAGTAACGGCATGGCTTTACAATAACAATGCCAGTGTTCTGAATGAGGACATGACAAAATGTACCTTAAATTCACCGGAGGCAATTGAAACGATCCAATTTTTGTATGATCTTGTTTATAAATACGGGGTTGCGCCTTCTCCCTCAGCGGGACTGGATACTTCAAATCTGTTTATGAATGGTCAGATTGCTATGCTTGGTAACGGAAGATGGTCTATTGCTTCCCTGGCTAATAATAATTTTGAGGATTACGATATTCAGGCATTACCTGCGCTGTCAACACGGCAGAGTTCCTTCGGTTCAGGATCATTTCCTGTTCTGAGTAGCACCAAACATCCATATGAGGCAATGTTATTCTCTTCATGGTTATCTGCAAGCAGCTTTTCTCAGGAAACTTTCCTGAAGACAGACTCTGTGCCTTCAAGAATTTCTGTAATGGAAAAGATTCTTCCTACTATGCTTCCTGAAAATGGAATGCTTTGGAGAGAAAGTGCTGATGTTGCCAAGAGTATCCAGGCACCGAAGCAGCTGACAGATGTAACGGCCGTATTTGATAAGTACATGTCACTGATCTTTGCAAATGAGATTTCTGTTGAAGACGGTATGAATAAGGCAACAGAAGAAATTGATGCAATTCTGGCAGAATAAAATTTGAAAAGAAATAAATAAATGATAAAGATAATTCCCAATGCATCTTTAGCATTGGGAATTATCTTTTACAAGGAAAGGAAAGATATGGCTGGAAATAAGATCAGATCCATGCATATATTAAAAAAAGAAACTTTTGTTGCTTATCTTTTTGTCGCTCCGGCATTGATTCTGTTTCTTCTGTTTGTGGGATATCCGCTGGTTGCTTCTTTTTATCTGATGTTTTGTGATTATAACCTTATTACCAGTCCGCAGTTTGTCGGACTGAAGAATATTCTGAAATTCCTGGGAGATAAGGAAGTACCGCTTGTTATGATGAGCAGCCTGAAGCTTTTATTGGTTCTGGTTCCTGCTCATGTAATACTGGGGCTTGCACTGGCATGTCTGGTTCACAGGACAGGAAAGAAAATGTCGACGGCATACCGAATTATCCTATATATTCCAACGATCATGACGACTGTTTCTGTGGCTACTGCATGGTCCTATCTGTATGATACAGACTTTGGCGTGATTAATTACTTTCTGGAGAAACTGGGTATCGATAAAATACCATGGTTAAATTCATCAGTGTGGGCATTCTGGGCGATTGTCATATTCAGTATTTGGAAGTTTGTGGGGACGCCATTCTTATATTACTATATTGGATTGCAGAATATTCCTACATCACTTTATGAAGCTGCAGAGATTGATGGTGCAAACAGAAGACAGAAATTCCGGTATGTAACATTACCCATGCTTACGCCTACTATATTTATGGTAGTTGTATTATCGATGATTAGTTATATACAGTGCTTTGATGAGCCATATGTACTGACGCAGGGAGGTCCCGGTATTTCTACAACAACAGTAAGTCTTTATATTTACCGGAATTTTCAGGCTCAGAATATCAGCTATGCAAGTATTCTGTCGGTATTCCTGTTTGTGATAATTATGATTGTTACCATTATACAGTTCAAGATTTCTGATAAATGGGTAAATTATGATACAGAGTAGGAGAAATAGGACTGATGAAAAAATATAACTTGAAAAAGACAAATATTGTAAGTAATCTGCTTTGCCTGGTGATCTGTGTGATTGCTATGCTGCCGTTTATGTGGATGATTGCGACATCTTTACGACTGCCTGTGGATTCTTTTCGCCTGCCACCGTCGTTTTTTCCTACGGTGTTTCATTATCAGAACTATGTAGAAGTATTTCAGAAGGTGCCATTGCTTTATTATATTGGCAACAGCTTTTTGGTATCAGGCGTAGCTACATTAGTGCAGTGCATTGTTACCTGTATGGCATCTTATGCTTTTGCGAGACTGAGTTTTAAAGGAAAAAATACGATATTTATTATATTACTGTCAGGACTTATGATTCCGGTACAGACTACAGTAATTCCTATTTTCATTATGTACAAAAAAATTGGACTGATGGATACGAGACTGGGAATAATCCTTCCACTGCTCATCAATCCGCTTGGAATTTTTATCATGAAGCAGTTTATGGAGTCTATCCCCAAGAGTTATGATGAAGCGGCAAAGTTAGATGGTGCAACACACTTTTCTATATTATTCCGCATTATAGCACCAATGACAAAACCGGCAATTGTCACGGTGGCGGTTCTGGCATTTGTGGCATCTTGGAATGACTTTTACAGACCTCTGATCTTTATTACAAGTCCTGACAAAATGACATTACCGCTTGGAATGACAGCGTTAAGCGGATTGATGAGAAATACCAGTATTTCTATTATACTGGCTGGAATTCTGATTTCTTCCGTACCGCTGATATTGATTTATTCATTTGGACAGAGATATTTTGTACAGGGAATTTCTCTTTCAGGATTAAAGGGTTAAACTGGTGAAAGGATAGATAATATCATATGAAAGAATTAAGTGCAGAATTAAGAAAAGCGCAGGAATATGAAAATAAAGCGCTTAAAGAGGAGAATGAGAATAAATTTCCTGTTTTTCATTTGAAGGTTCCGACGGGGTGGATGAACGATCCCAATGGATTTTCTGTTTATAAGGGAGAGTATCATCTGTTCTTTCAGTATAATCCTTATTCCAGGGACTGGGGATCCATGCACTGGGGGCATGTGAAAAGTCAGGACCTCATTCGCTGGGAATATTTACCGGCGGCGCTTGCTCCAGATCAGCAATATGATAAAGAAGGTTGTTTTTCAGGAACAGCAATAGAGGATAATGGAAAACATATTATTGCATATACAAGTGTGTATTATGAAGATGGAATAGAAAAACCGGATAAAATACGACAGACGCAAAGCATTGCAATCGGCGATGGGGTATTTTATGTAAAACAGGAAAACAATCCGGTGATTGATAAGAATCTTTTACCAGAGGGAGCTAGCCCTGAGGATTTCAGGGATCCCAAGATTTGGAAAAGTGATGGCAGATACTATATGATTATAGCAAACAGAGGACAGGATGGGCGTGGACAGATTCTGAAATTTGTATCGGCTGATCTGAAAGAATGGAACTATATGGGATTATTTTATAAACCGGAAAAAGAACTGGGCAGAATGTGGGAATGTCCTGATTATTTTGAACTGGAAGATACAAAGGTGCTTATTGTCTCCCCGCAGGATATGCAGGCAGAAGATCTGAAGTATCATAATGGTAATGGGTCTTTATATCTTCTTGGATGTGAAAAAGAAGGATGTTTTTGTGAAAGTTATATAGATAGCCTGGACTATGGCATAGATTTTTATGCACCACAGTCTTTGACGTCAGCAGATGGCAGAAGGATCATGACTGCATGGATGCAATCATGGGATGTAAACAGTTACCCGGAAGATTTTAAATGGCGGGGCATGATGATATGCCCAAGAGAACTGCGGATGGAAGAAGGAAAGCTTAAGCAGACACCAGTAAGAGAACTGGAAAAGTATTGGGAAAATGAGATTATATATAAAAGAGTTAAAGTAAATGGAACTGCTTTCCTTAAGGGGATCAGTGGAAGAGTATTTGACCTGACACTGACAATCAGAGATATGCACTGCGATGCAGTGGAAATCAGATTAGCAAAAAAGGAACAGAAATATATCCGTATTGTGTACGATCCGGTACATGAGATCCTTACATTTGACCGGAAGTATATGAACTGCATACGGGATATTGTGAATGAAAGAAGAGTGGAGCTTGCGCCAAAGGCAGGTGAGATAACTCTGAGAATACTGATGGATATCTACTCCGTAGAAATTTTTATGAATGACGGAGAAAAAACGCTGACATCATTATTCTTCGTGAACGAAGATAATAATGAAATCGAGTTTATTGCTTATGGTGGGGACTGCGAAATAGATATATATAAAAGAGATATATGCCGTAAATAATACACAAAGGAAATAATATTGCCTACAGTTTTGACATATAGGCAACTGCGCAGCAGCTTGCTCATGGATGGCTGCAGCCGTATAAGTTTAAAATAAGTCCCTATTTACCTTTGTGTGTCTAATACCAAGACAGTATAATTATACATTTCACGAATTGCATAAGCAATTAGAAAATCAAGTAGTCCCAATTCAAATGCTTGTTAGTTAAGCCTATCAGAGTAATCTGGTAGGCTCAGACTGTAGACAAAACGCTTCTGGCATGCTGACCAAAAGCGTTTTGTCTACAGTCTGAACTGCCCCTGCAAAAGAGGCAGTCTTCACTATTGTTAGGGATTCTCACCACGAATGACAATGATGTCATTTAATTTCAACATCGTATCTTTTTGAGGCAGAACAGACAGATCCTCCCACAGAATCAGGAAGATCGTGACCTGTTCTGCCGCTTCCATTTCTTCCACGGATTTGCCCGCAAAGCGTTTATCTACGAAGATCTCGGCGATCTCATGAATATCTGCCGCTTTAATATTAGAGAGACTGCTTTTGCGCTGGTACTGTTCCACGAAACCGGCACTGATGATACCGGTGGGGATAGCCACAGCACCGACACCGAGATAGGCGATACAGATCGCCATGATCCGGCCGAGTGTGGTGATGGGATAGATGTCTCCGTAGCCTACGGTGAGCAGCGTTGACATGCTCCACCAGATGCCGCTGAAGGCATTGCGGAATACTTCCGGCTGGGAATCATGTTCCACGCTGTACATGCACAGACTGCTGGCGAGCATCAGGATCAGTACGATGAACACGGAGGAAATGATCTGATTGCGTTTTTCATACAATACCGTAGTGATGACATTGAAAGAATCATATCGGGCATTCAGGCGGAACAGATGAAAGATTCTCGCCACCCGCAGCATCCGGAAGATGACCATGCCGGACAGGAAGAAAAAGGGTAAAATTGTCAGCAGGTCGATAATGCCGTCGAAGGAGATCAGAAACCGCAGCCGGGAGCGGAGCTCGTTTTTATCAGGATATAGATAGTCCGCAGTCCAGATCCGCAGGACATATTCCACACAGAAGATCAGAATAGTGATAACCTCGATCACGTGAAATACCGGAAATAAAAAAGCAAGCTCATCAAAGGTTTGCAGAAAAGTCACCAGAATATTTGCACAGATAACGATAGCAATAAAAATATCAAAGAGCCGGCTCAGACGGTTACTTTTGTCACCGATCTGGATGATGTTAAATACTTTTTTCTTCATGTTGAATCCTCGATGTTTTTTGGAGCAGCGCCAGTGAATGCCTGTGATTCCATCATACGGAGGTGGAAGAGGAAAGTCAAGAAATGCGGTGACAGAATCCGTCAACTTTCTTAAAAACAGTCATATATTATAGTAAATCCAAATACAATGAAAGGATACAAAAATATATGGCTAGATTTACGAACCAGGCACAGCTTCGCTATGGAAATGAGATTACAAACTCCAATATAGCAGTGGGTGAGATCACAGAGGTATTGTCAGCAACCAAGACAGCAGTGCGGGATACCTACGGACAGAATGAAAATGTGACGTATGTGATCAGCATTGTGAACTCAGGCACTACAGCATTTAATGGAATTACAGTAACGGATAATCTGGGAGAGTATTTGTTTAATACCAGAGAACTGACACCTCTGACGTATATTCCGGGGACCGTAAAATACTATGCAAACGGAATTTTACAGGCAACACCGGCTGTAACGGCAGGCCCTCCTCTGACAATTACAGGAATTACCGTGCCTGCGGGAGGTAATGTGACACTTACCTATGAGGCTGAGGTGAACTCTTATGCGCCGCTGGCAGCAGAGGCTTCCATTACGAATACGGCGACGATTGCCGGGGCAGGAGTCACTCCTGTTACTGTGAATGAGACAGTAAATGCGGCAAGCGGACCGCTTCTTACGATCACAAAGTCCGTCAGTCCCGTACCTGTGACAGAGAATGGAACATTGACATATACGTTCCTGATACAGAATCTGGGGAATACGGCAGCAGATGCAGCTACCGGTGTCGTGATCACGGATACCTTTAATCCCGTATTGGAGAATCTGACTGTGAACTTTAATGGGACTGCATGGGCAGAGGGAACAAACTATACGTATGATACGACTACCGGATTATTTACCGGAACTGCAGGAGGTATTACGGTACCAGCAGCGACTTACACCCAGGATCCCGTTACGGGAGCGTGGGGAATCAACCCCGGTGTCAGCACGCTGGTGATCTCCGGAACCGTATAAGGGCTGCCGCGCTCCTAAGGCTGGCGCCATGCAACCCATTCGCAGTCACTGCGTGATTTGCTCATGGACGGCTGTCGCCGTATAAATCTAAAATAAAAAGTCACTGGAAGTACATAAATGTCCTCCCAGTGACTTTTTATTTTATCCTTGCATGGCTTGTAGCTTAGCCAAAGTATCTCTTTAACAGACCCTCAAATGCCTTGCCATGTCGAGCCTCGTCACGAGCCATTTCGTGTACGGTGTCATGGATAGCATCCAGGTTCAGAGCCTTGGCTCTCTTAGCCAGATCAAACTTACCTGCGGTAGCACCGTTCTCGGCATCTACTCTCATTTCCAGATTCTTCTTGGTGGAATCGGTTACGACTTCACCTAACAGCTCAGCGAATTTTGCAGCATGCTCAGCTTCTTCGTAAGCAGCCTTCTCCCAGTACAGACCGATCTCGGGATAACCTTCTCTGTGAGCAACTCTTGCCATTGCCAGATACATACCAACCTCAGAGCATTCACCCTGGAAGTTCGCACGCAGATCTGCAATGATATCCTCGGGAGCACCCTTCGCTACACCTACTACATGCTCAGCAGCCCAGGTCTTGCCTTCCTCCTGCTTGGTGAACTTGGAAGCGGGAGCGTGACAGATGGGGCACTCTGCGGGAGCCGCATCACCTTCATAAACATAACCACATACCTGACATACATACTTTGCCATAATTTTTTCTCCTTTTCTCTAATGAAATGTTTTGTTTTCAGTTTTCTCTTTTTGCGTGTGCTTTATAAGCACAAATATATTATGGAACGAAGCCCGTTTTCATTCAGAAAACTAGGACTCCGTAGCAACCTTGGTACAGGCGGGACAAGTGCCGTAGAAATAAGTAACATGTCCCCGGATCCGACCGTCAAATCTCTCTCCGGCGGCCTCCATGATGGAATCAATACTATCCATGTCCAGATCAATAACGCTTCCGCATTCCGTACACACGAAATGATAATGTTCGGAAGTATCGGCATCAAAATGGTCAACACCGTCACCGACCCGGAGTCGTAAGATTTCTCCCATGTCTGACAAAAGTGTCAAATTACGGTAGACGGTACCGAGACTTAAGTTCGGATCCTGCTGCTTCAGATTAGAATAGATCACATCAGCGGTAGGATGATCCTTGCGTCCCATGAGAAAGGATTTGATCATTTCCCGTTGTCTGCTTCGTTTCAGTGCCATGATAAGCCCCTTTCTCAATAATAGTAATGATTACTGTTTCTTATAAGCTTATTATACATGATGCGAGAATAATGTCAACAGAAAAATGAAAAAATTTTGTTTATATTTTTTTAATGATATTCCTGCTTCCTTTATACACAGAAGGTGGGAATCATGCTATAATGAGCGCAAGTAAAGTATAAAATATAAATTATTCACGTGCAGGTTGCTGAAAGGCAAGAGTAATATGAAATTTAAAACAAGACTTCGTGTAACATTTATAAGTATTATATTACTTCCGTTATTGTTGACGATCATGGCTTTTGTAATGATTGCTATTTACCTGATGAATTACTCTCAGGGTCTCAGCCTGACGGATATTGATTATTCCATGATGTCAGAGAATATCAAGGAATTCACCAACACCACGGATCAGGCGTATTATGTGCTGCTGGATCAGGCGAAGGAAGACAGCAGCAGGCTGGAAGATAAAGAATATCTGGATCATATCAATGAGGAGGTATCGCCGAAGTCTACTTATATTATAGTGAGAAAGGGTGACGGACTATACTATGCGGGCAATGAAGATGCCGCACAGAAGATTTTTGAAAAACTGCCTGCCTACGGAGAAGAGAATCTGTCGGATGACAGCGGATATTTTTATAATGAACTGGAGAAGTATGTAAAACAGATTGATTTCACCTTCCGGGATGGAACACCGGGCAGCGTATTTATCGTCACGAAGGTCAATTCGCTGATCTCGAGACATCTGCTGATTGATATGTTCGTGGCTATCATCGTGATCCTGATCTTCACCAGCCTGATGCTGACCCAGTGGATCCACAAGGGCGTATTTGAACCTATCAATGAGCTGAACGTGGCAATGCGCAAGATCAAGGAAGGCAACTTTGATTATGTTCTGGAGACGGATGCCAAGGGGGAGATCGGTGATCTCTACCGCAATTACGAGGATATGCGTCTGCGGCTGAAGGAATCCACAGAAGAGAACATTCAGCATGAGAAGCAGAACAAAGAGCTGGTCAGCAATATTTCCCATGATCTGAAGACCCCTATCACAGCCATTAAGGGTTATGTGGAAGGAATCATGGACGGCGTGGCAGACACGCCGGAGAAGATGGACAAATACATCAAGACCATCTACAATAAAGCCATTGATATGGATCGTCTGATCAACGAGCTGACCACTTATTCCGGAATTGATAATAACCGGATCCCGTACAATTTCCACCGGATCAACGTGGCGGATTATTTCGGTGACTGTGTGGAAGAAGTCGGACTGGATCTGGAGCAGAGGGGTATCAAGCTGAATTATTCGAATCTGGTATCTCCTGACACAGTTGTCATTGCAGATCCGGAGCAGATGAAGAAGGTCATCAATAATATCATTAGTAATAGCGTAAAATATATGGATAAGCCTGACGGGCATATTGATATCCGTATTCTTGACGAAGTGGATTCCATACAGGTAGAGATTGAAGATAATGGAAAAGGAATCGCACAGAAGGATCTGCAGAAGATCTTCGAACGGTTCTACCGCACGGATGCTTCCCGGAACTCGGCGCAGGGCGGCAGTGGTATCGGATTATCCATTGTCAAAAAAATTGTTGAGGATCATGGCGGTTATGTATGGGCGACAGCCAAAGAAGGGGAAGGAACCTGTATGCATTTTGTATTGAGAAAATATATCGAGCTGCAGCCGGGTGGAACCAAGTAATGAATAAGGAATGAAACAGAAATGGCATGATCATCGATAATGCAAGGATATTCTGTAAATGGAGGATAAATAATGAGTAAGATTTTAATTATTGAAGATGAAGTAGCAATTGCAGATCTTGAGAAGGATTATCTGGAGCTCAGTGATTTCAAGGTTGATATCTGCAATACCGGCGATGAGGGACTGAAGACCGCACTGGCAGGCGATTATGATCTGATCATTCTGGATCTGATGCTGCCCGGCATGGACGGCTTCGAAGTATGTAAGAAGATCCGCGAGGATAAAAATATTCCCATTCTCATGGTATCTGCGAAGAAGGACGACATTGATAAGATCCGCGGCTTAGGGCTGGGTGCGGATGACTATATGACCAAACCTTTCAGCCCCAGTGAACTGGTAGCCCGTGTGAAGGCGCACATGGCTCGTTATGAGAGACTGGTGGGAACCAACCAGAAGCAGCAGAATGATATCGTGGAGATCCGTGGTATCCGTATTGATAAGACTGCAAGACGTGTCTATGTGGACGGTGTGGAGAAGACGTTTACGACCAAGGAATTCGATCTGCTGACGTTCCTGGCGGAGCATCCGAACCATGTATTTACCAAGGAAGAATTATTCCGGGAGATCTGGGATATGGATTCCATCGGTGATATCGCTACGGTTACCGTGCATATCAAGAAGATCCGTGAGAAAATTGAAAAAGATACTGCAAAGCCTCAATATATCGAGACCATCTGGGGTGTTGGATATCGTTTTAAGGTATAAGGGAAGAAAAATAAGATCAGAAGAAAACTCCTATGATGGATACAGCAACAAACTGTCCCCAATAGGAGTTTTTTATTTAAAAGTGTGTTATAATCATAGCATTGCGGATTGCACCCGTGAAATTTGATTAGCGATTCCACTGATGAGATAAAGCATCGGCGGAATGGAGTGTGTTATGAACAGTAAAAAAATAATACAGTTGTCTACGACACAGAAGATTATGCTTAGCTTTCTGTGTGCCATATTAGTGGGTAGCTTCCTGCTGGCATTACCCATCAGTTCAGCTACCGGAGAAGCGGTTCCTTATATAGATGCTTTATTTACGGCTACCACATCCATCTGTGTGACCGGTCTGGTGACGGTTCCCACATATTCCACCTGGAGCGTCTGGGGACAGATCGTGATCCTGTTTCTGATCCAGTTGGGAGGTCTGGGAGTCATTACGGTCATGTACGGTGTGATGATGGGACTGCACAGACGACTGGGACTGGGTAACCGGTGGATGCTGCAGGATGTGTTTAATCTGAATAATATCTCCGGAATCGTGAGATTCCTCCGCAAGGTCCTCATAGGTACTCTGGTGGTGGAGGGATGCGGCGCTCTTTTGTATATGACAGTATTTGTGCCGGAATACGGACTCAGAGGCATATGGATTTCGATTTTTAATGCCGTATCTGCCTTCTGCAACGCAGGAATGGATATTATGGCGGAAGACAGTCTGTGCGGCTATGTATTCCAGCCCATGGTCAATCTGGTCACGATGCTGCTGATCATATTGGGGGGCTTAGGCTATATTGTCTGGTGGGATGTACTGCGGGTTTTGAAAAATATCCGGAGTCAGAAGCTCAAATGTTTCCGACTGCTGACGCTTCACAGTAAAATAGCACTCACGGTGACAGGAATACTTATTGTAGTGGGAGCGGCGGCATTTTATATTTTTGAATGCAATAATCCCCTGACGATGCAGGATTACACGGTGCCGCAACGGATCTGGGCATCCCTGTTCCAGGCAGTAACTACGCGAACCGCAGGTTTTGCCACGATTCCACAAGAGGATCTGACCAATACCTCTGCGATCATTTCGGTGCTTTTGATGCTGATCGGCGGCTCTCCGGTGGGAACCGCAGGAGGAATGAAGACAGTTACGATCGCAGTGCTGCTGGTATCTATGTTTGCCACCATAGGTAGTAAGGAGGATGCGGAGCTTTTTGGGAGAAATATTCCGAAGCAGGCGGTGAATAAATCGGTAGCAGTTGTAGGTATGTTTTTTATCATTGCATCGTTGTCCGCGATTTTTTTATCTGCAGTGACAGATGCGGATGTGATAGATATTGTGTATGAAACAGTGAGTGCCACAGCTACTGTGGGATTAAGCAGGAACCTGACTTCCATGCTGAATCTTTGGGGAAAACTGATTATTATCGTGACCATGTATCTGGGAAGAGTCGGCCCCATATCTCTGGTAGTGGCATTCAGCACGCAGAAAAAGAACAAAAATATTGTGAAGAACCCGACAGAAGAGATCAGCGTCGGATAAAGCAGATCGAAGCAACAGGAAGGAAGAGACTATGGGAATCAATCAGACCTATGCAGTATTTGGACTTGGAAGATATGGAAGAAGTGTGGCGAAGGAGTTGGCAGAGAACGGCGCAGAGGTGGTGGCGGTAGACAATAGAGAGGCAGTTGTCAATGCGGCAATCTCAGAGATTCCATACTGTAAATGTGCAGATGTTACAGATCCGGAAGCGTTGAGACAGATCGGTATTGCAAATATTGATGTGGTCATTGTGACTATGGCAAATCATCTGGAAGCCAGTGTTATGGCAACCATGCTGTGTAAAGAACTGGGCGTAAAGACCGTTATCGCCAAATGCGCCACTGAGATAAACTGCAAGATCCTTACGAAAGTAGGAGCAGACCGTGTAGTATTCCCCGAGAGTGAGTCAGGGATCCACCTGGCCAAAAATCTGTTAAGCTCCGGTTTCATGGACATTATCGAATTGTCCCAGGATGTGTCTATGGTGGAAATGGAAGTCAAACAGCAGTGGATCGGGAAGAACCTGATCGAGCTGAATCTGCGGAAAAAATATTCCATTAACGTGGTGGCGATCATCGAAGGAAAAAATGTAAATACCAATATCGATCCGGAAGAACCTCTGACACAGGATATGCGGCTGATCGTTATTGCCAACCGGGCAAAACTCAATAAACTGAAATAGAATAGCTGCGAGCTATAAAAAAGTGAAACTTCTGACGGTGCACTTGAGCACAAGACAGAATGTTTCACTCTTTTTTTTATACGGTGACAGCCATCTGGAAAGCTGTAAACAGGTGATCAGTTATCTGCCCGGAAAGTATTCTCGTTAAAGGCACCCTGTTGCTTAGCCACGATAGTGGTACATACGGCATCACCGGTGATATTGACAGCGGTACGCAGCATATCCAGGATACGGTCGATACCCATGATCAGTGCAATGCCTTCGGTAGGCAGTCCCACGGAGGTCAGTACCATGGACAGGGTGACCAGACCGACACTGGGGACACCGGCAGTGCCGATGGAAGCGATCGTCGCGGTGGCAATGACGGTAGCAATGGCAGCCGGGGTCAGAGGAATACCGTAAGCCTGTGCTATGAAAACAACTGCTACGCCCTGCATAATGGAAGTACCGTCCATGTTAATGGTGGCACCCAGAGGAATCGTAAAGGACGAAATCTGTTTGGAGACACCGATTTTTTTATACAGAGTGTCGATAGACAGAGGGATCGTCGCATTACTGGTGGAAGTGGAGAAGGCAAAGGTCATAACCGGGAAGAACTTTTTAATGAACTTAAAAGGATTCAAGCGGGTGAACACAAACAGCATGACCTGATATACCACGAAACACTGTACTGCCAGCGCCAGAATGACACTTCCCATATATTTCAGCATAGGCACAAAAGCGTCGAAGCCGATGCCTGCGAAGGTCTTCGCAATCAGGCAGAAGACACCGACAGGGGCAGCTTTCATGACTGCAATCGTCATTTCCATCATAATGTCATTGAACTGACTGAAAAAGTTCGCCACAGTGGAGACCCGGTTGCCCATGGCAGCCAGAAGAATGCCAACAAATAAAGCAAAGAAGATGATTGGCAGCATATCTCCGGCGGACAGAGAGGTAAAAATATTTTTCGGAATAATATTCAACAACGTCTCCGCAAAATCTACCTGGGTGGTTGCGACTTCGGTGGCATCCTCCGGCAACGCAATATTTAAACCGACGCCGGGATTGATCAGACTGGCAATACCCAGTGCCACGCAGATCGCCAAGGCAGTGGTGCACAGATAGAACAGGATCGTTTTCACACCCACAGTTCCCAACGTTTTCGTATCACCGATGGCCATTGCGCCGCAGACCAGGGAGCAGAATACCAGAGGGACCACCAGCATCTGCATCAGGCGGATAAAACCATTTCCCAGTACATAGAGAATACCGTTGATCAGAATCGTATCTCTGAAGTACCCTTCCGGCATATAATAATGGATCAGTACACCACATACCGCACCGGTTAACAGGGCGATAAAGATTTTGGTGGACAGACCGAGTTTTTTCTTTTCTTTTTTGTGTTTTTCCACTATTCCAGTCCTCCGGTTTCTTTCATGTAGGAAGCCAGTGTCTCTCTCCAGCCACTGGGTTCTTCGATGCCGGTGAGACGCAGCATCATATTATCCAGTACGGAATATTTCTCCGGGGTGCCGTCTTTTACTGTGACAGTAAGCCGGTCCTCTTTTCCGGCAAGACGCAGGATCTCTTTCGCAAATTCCAGGCGTGTGCAGGAACCGCCACTGCATACGGCGTGATAGATGCCGTAATGATCGTTGTCGATGAAGAATTTCACCACCCGGGCAAGCTCTGCGGCGGAGGTAGGTACCGCACGGTCGTTATTTAGCAGTTCCATAGTAGATACCTGGGAGTCCGCGGCAGCTTCCAGTACTTCATTCAAAAAGTCTTTGCCGATGCCGTAGATCCAGGAACTGCGGATAATGACATAGCGGGTCATCAGTTGGATGACGAATTTCTCTCCGGCATATTTGGATTTCGCAAACAAGCCCACAGGATTTACATCATCGAACTCATTATAGGGTGTGTCGGATGCGCTGGAAAATACATCATCCGTAGAGATCTGGATGAGTTTTGCCTGAATGCTTTCCGCAGACTGCGCCAGATTCCTTGCACCTACGGCATTGACCTTGTAAGCCATATCCGTCTCCGACTGCGCTGCACCGGCGGAAGGATGATATCCTGCACAGTTGATGACGACATCGGGACGATTCCGGTGCATGAACAGGGAAACTGCATGTTCATCCGTGATATCCAGCTCATCCTTGTCGGTCTCGTATAATTCATATTCCATCATGTCTAACAACCTGATCAACGCCTGCCCCATGTGACCGAGGGAACCGACGATCCATATTTTTTTCATTGTATACCTCCTTTATTTTATATAATGTTGGGTTTTGTAGAAATGATCAAGAAAATATCTGGGAACAGTATAGCATACGATACCGTGCGAAAGAAAGCACAAAAGAGAAGTGAGAATAATTTCCTTGGCATATATAGACTGACGATATATATTGTGTGTAGAAAGCCCATATAGAGAGGAGCGTATACATATGGCAATCGATAGGAATCTGGTACAGGGAAGTATGGCAATGATGATCCTGCGTCTATTGGAGACCAAGGACATGTATGGCTATGAGATGATTGAGGCACTGCGAGAGAGATCTAACAATGTCTTCGAACTAAAGGCCGGGACACTGTATCCTCTGCTGCACTCGCTGGAGAGCCGTGGAGATGTGGTGTCTTACGAGGACAATACTTCCGGCAAGACGAGAAAATACTACCAGCTGACTCCTGCAGGAAAAAAGCATGCGGAAGAAAAGAAGAAGGAATGGCAGGAATACCAGACTGCAGTTTCCGGAGTGTTGAGTCTTCAGAGAGGGTGCTGATTATGGGAAAGGAAGAAAAAAGGGTAGTGCTGGCAGCGCATGAGGAGGCAGAACAACCGGCGGCGGAAGAGAATACGGATTGGCGGAATGCCGGAAGCATCCGGGATTATCTGGATGCCATAGGAGAACAGATCGAGAATCCCCATGCCAGATGCGCAATCCGCAGGGAGATTGGCAATCACATTGAGGAACAGACGGAGGACTACCACCGGGAGGGAATGACACCCCTGGCAGCCGCACAGGAAGCGGTACGCCAGATGGGGGATCCGCTGCAGACCGGCAGGGAATTGAACCGGATCCACAGGCCGAAGTTTCCGACAGTGTTGTTTGGCATCACGGTGATACTGACACTGGTGGGAATTGTCATGCAGGGAATCTTGTTTTCCCATATGGAGACGGTGGGAGCGGAAAATTATCTGCGTAATACGATCCTGTATAACGGAATCGGACTGTTGCTGATTCTCGGACTTCTCTATGGAAACTATATGAAACTGGTACGTTTCAGCTATGGGCTGACGGCGCTTTTTATAGCTGCAGGGCTGGCAGGCAGTATGCTGGGGACACATATGTGGAGTGGCAGTTATCATGACAGATACGAAGCTGTCTATCTGCTGTGGATGTTTCTTCCGGTTCTGTATGCCTTGCTTTTGTATCGCATGCGAACCTTAAGCTGGAAGGTAATCCTGATTCTGGATGCGGTGTATCTGGCAGCGGTGCTGCTGTTATCGCAGGATATTACCTGCTCTGCCGGTATGATGGAAGCTTTCTTGTTATCTATCGTAATTTTGTTCCTTGCCATCAAACGGGGCATTCTGCCGGGAAAAAAGAGATTACTCTATTTGGCGGCGGATGGTTTACCGGATGGGAAAAGGGGAGACCGGTTATATTGCCAGCAATATTCAGCAGGAACAGCATGGCTTTTCATTGTTGGGTGGGGGAAAGATCAGTGAGGCATTACTTTTTACCTCAGATCAAAATAACGGGACATGGTCCCTGTCACAGGAGAGCTGTACAACCTACATTATTCACAGCATTTTCCTGTGGTTTGGTATCATTGTGGGAGTATTGGTGATCGTGGCACTGTTTGCTTTTGCGCTTTATGCACTCCGTGTCGCTCTGCGTCAGAGTAATCGTGCGGCATTGCTGTTGGGCAGTGTGTGCAGTCTGAGCATCATGCTTCGGATCGTCAATGCGGTTCTGGTGAATTTTGGATTTGGCATTTACTACACCATATCCATTCCATTTCTGGCTTATGGGCTGGGGAACTGTCTGGCCAATTCCCTGATGGTGGGAGTGATTTTATGTGTCTTTCGTAACAGCAATGTCATGATGGAAGAGCTGGAAAGAAAAACTGGTATACAAACTGCCGATATAAAAAGAAGAGAAACAAAAACAGAATCGTAAACTTGTATAGGTACAAAGGTGTAATTTAGAATTTCATATTCATAGTGCATAAAAAACCCCCTTCAATAAGAAAGATAGTCCCCTTATCTTTGAAGGGGGCTTTTGCTATACTGTTAACATAAAGTTAAGGGGAACGCAAAAAACAGCTAAAATTAGCCTATTTATTAATGGAAGGGAAGGACGAAGAGAAGGTATGAGTGAAAAAGAAGTCATAGTATCCATGAAGGATATATGCAAAAGCTTCCCGGGAGTAAAAGCACTGGATCATGTACAGTTTGAATTGCGATCCGGAGAAGTCATGGCCCTGTTGGGAGAGAATGGCGCCGGCAAGAGTACGCTGATGAAGATTCTGAGCGGTGTGTATACCAGAGACAGTGGAAGCCTGGAAATCTTTGGCAAGGAGTATGGGGATCTGACACCGAAACAGGCACAGGAAGCCGGAGTTGCTATTATCCATCAGGAACTGAATATGTGTAAGCACCTGTCCGTAGCAGAGAACATGTTCTTAGGCAGGGAGAAGACAAAAGGTATTGTATTGGCAAACGGTGATATGGAAGCGGAAGCCTCCCGGATATTAAATGATCTGAAAATCGATATTGACCCGAAGCAGGTCGTGGGAGAACTGCCGGTATCCAAACAGCAGATGGTCGAAATTGCCAAAGCATTGTCGGTCAATGCGAGAATCCTGATCATGGATGAACCCACATCCGCACTGACAGCAAAGGAAATAGATGATCTGTTCCGCATTATTAAGGATCTGCGATCCAAGGGATGCGGTATTGTATACATATCCCACAGACTGGAAGAGCTTCAGCATATTGTAGACCGTGTGACCATCATGAGAGACGGACAGTATATTACTTCCATGAATTTCAAAGATACCACGATGGACCAGATTATAGCCAATATGGTAGGACGAGAGATCAAGGAACAGTTCCCGAGAGAGTCGTGTAAAAAAGGGGAAAAGATTCTGGAAGTCAAGGGATTAAACGCAGGTCGCATGGTGCGGGATATCAATTTCGCATTGTATGAAGGCGAGATCGTGGGCTTTGCCGGACTGATGGGTGCTGGAAGAACAGAAACGACAAGAGCAATCTTCGGAGTGGATCCAAAGGACAGCGGAGAGATCATTCTGGAAGGGAAAACATTAAAAATTACAAATCCCAATGATGCAATCCGCGCAGGAATCGTACTGGCACCGGAAGACCGGAAAAAGGATGGATTGTGTACCAAACTGAGCATCCGGCACAATATTGCATTACCTAATCTGGATATTCTCTGCAACAAACTGGGAGTAGTCAGCAGCAAGAAGGAAGATCAGATGTGTGACGAGGCAGTAGAAAACCTGAAGATCAAAACACCGAACGTGGACATCAATGCCGGTAACTTATCTGGTGGTAATCAGCAAAAGGTAGTCGTAGGAAAATGGCTGGCACGGAATTCAAAAGTCGTTATCTTCGATGAACCCACCAGAGGAATCGACGTGGCAGCAAAGGTTGAAATCTATAACCTCATGAACGAACTGAAAAAACAGGGAATTGCCGTAATGTTCGTATCTTCGGAGATGCCGGAAGTCATGGGAATAGCCGATCGTATCATTGTAATGTGTGATGGAAGGATTACTGGGGAATTGGATGCCAGAAACACAACGCAGAATGAGATCCTGACCCTGGCAACCCAGTTCGAGAAGAAGATCGCAGCTAACGCTTAAATTATAACCATAAGAAAGGTGAAAATATCATTATGAAAAAGCAAAGTCCGTTGAAAAGAATTTTTGCGATCAGAGGAATGGGAGGAGCCCTTACCGCTTTTGCCGGTCTGATCATCATCTATATCGCTTTTGGTATTATAAATCCGGCCGTATTTTCCGGTCAGAATGTAATGAACCTGTTACGATCCATGTCAAAGTATCTGATCATTGGTATTGGTCAGAGTTATGTGCTGATCACCGGTAATATCGATCTGTCCATTGGATCTGTGGTAGGTATGAGTGCCATGATCGCAGCAACACTGATGACCATGGGTGTGAACCCTGTAGTAGCTATCCTGATTACTTTTGTATGTTGCATGATCATCGGGGTACTGAATGGTATTCTGGTAGGTAAGTGGAAACTGCCTCCCTTCATTGCTACTCTGGGAACCATGTTTGTAGCAAGAGGTGTTGCTTACATGGTAAACGGCAACCGTAATACGGATGCCATCGCATCCGGTGTCGGCAAAGATGCCGGAGAGACTTTCCAGAATGTTTTCTACTATGGTAAAACATTGGGCGTTTACAATACTTTCTGGATTGCAATTATTATCTTTATCGTATTCTTCTTTCTGCTGTCCAAAACACGTACCGGCAGACATATTTATGCCATCGGTTCCAATGTGGATGCAGCAAAGCTGTCCGGCGTCAGCGTAGTAAAGACCACCACCAAGACCTATCTGGTCAGTGCATTCTGTTCTTTTGTGGTAGGATTGATCCTCTGCGGTCAGGCCGGAATGGGTAACATGGAAGCCGGTAACATGTACGAGATGTATGCGGTAGCCGCAGGCGTTATCGGTGGTATTTCTCCTTTGGGAGGAACCGGATTGCTGTTGGGAACTCTGGCAGGTGCTTCCGTATGGCAGACACTGGAGAATGGCCTGAATATGATTGGCGCCCAGGTAGGTATCCAGAGACTGGTTATCGGTATCATCGTAGTGTTTGCAGTACTTCTGGATGTTGTTGTAAGGAATGGTGTATTTAAGAAGAAACCGGCTAAGAATTAGACATCAATTAAGATGCTAAGATAAATCAATGAACACTTTTAAGGAGGGTTTACAAAATGAAAAAGGTATTATCAGTAGCTTGTGCATTATGCATGACAACAGCAATGCTGACCGGATGTGGCAGCAGCAACAACGCAGGAACCGCAGCCACCGGTGAGGCACAGAACAGTGCGGCAGCATCCACCACCACAGAGCAGGCTTCAACTGCAACAGACGCAGGAACCACTCTGATCGCTCTGATCACCATGGATTCTCTGGATCAGCACTGGGTAACTCTGAATGAGGGCGCACAGAAGGCAGCAGCAGAGCTGGGTGTAACAGTTCAGTTTATGGCTCCCAATACCAAGGATGATGCTCAGCAGATCGAGTGTGTAAACAACGCAGTCAGTGCAGGTGCACAGGCTATCATCGTAGCAGCAAACGGTCCCGATGCGATTTCTTCCGCACTGAGAGAGGCATCAGATGCAGGCGTTAAGCTGATTTACGTAGATTCCCCTGCGAACGTATCCGCAGAAGCTACTTTCTCTACCGACAACAATGCTGCAGGTAAGACAGCAGGTGAAGAGATGAAGAAAGCATTGGCAGATGCAGGTGTCACCAGTGGTTCCATTGGTATCATCAATGTAAATGCAGCAACCGATTCCTGCGTTATGAGAGAAGAAGGTTTCCGTTCTGCATTTGAAGGAACTGATTTCGAACTTCTGGAGACTCAGTACGGCGAAGGCGATGCAGCAAAATCCCAAAGTATTGCAGAGAACTATATTACCCAGGGCGTTGTAGGTATCTTCGGATGTAACGAAGGTTCCACCACCGGCGCCGGTAACGCCATCAAGGCTTCCGGTAAGGATAACGTAATCGGTGTAGGCTTTGATAAGTCTGATGCTATCCTGGGTCTGATCGATGACGGATATCTGCTGTGTACCATGGCTCAGAATCCCGATGTTATGGGTTATGAAGGTGTAAAAGCAGCTGTAAAAGCCATCAATGGTGAAAGTCTCGGTGGTGCTGTAACCGATACAGGAGTATCTGTTCTGACCAAACAGCAGTAAGCAAAATCTTTTCTCTTCCATAAATATAAAAATTCAACAGGAATATCCGGAAATATGGGATATTCCTGTTGAATTGCATTTAAACGAGTGCTAAAATAAATCTATATTTATGGAAAAAAGGCTAATAATGAGGCTAAAATTATGTGGAAGGTAATGATCGTAGATGACGAGAAGCTGATCTGCAAGCTTGTCCAGGCATTGGTCGAGTGGGACAAACTGGGAATGCAGATGGCGGCACAGGCAGAAAATGCCATACAGGCACTGGATATGCTGCAGCAATATAGACCGGACATTCTGATCACGGATATTCGCATGCCGGGAATGGACGGGCTGGAGCTGATAAAAAATGCAAAAAAGATATGTCCGGAACTGGAAATCATCATTATCAGTGGATATGCACATTTCGAGTATGCACGAAATGCGCTTTCCCTTGGTGTGGGAAATTACCTTTTAAAACCTATTAAACAGGACGAATTGAACGAAACACTGCGAAAAATTGGTGAGCGGCTGGATGCAAAGAAATCTGCCCAGGGTATGGAAATGGCTGAGCGGAGAGTCAGTGAGAGCGATGTAAATCGCCTCAGATATGCGTTGCTGAAGGATCTTGTAGAAGATGCCTATAATCCAACCGCAGTGCAGCTGCAGGAGAACTATTATTTTAAGGCGGAAGCTGATTGTTATCAGGCCATAGTGGTGAAAGCAGGATATGATCCGGAACAAATGAGTAAGGCAGCACAGACTGTGATCTGTGAAAAAACGAAAGAGTTGTTCTATCATTGCCTGTCAAAAAACTGTAATGACTGCCTTTTTGATTATGTGAAAGATTCCGGGTATGGTATTCTTAATTTTATAAAAGAAGATACGGATAAAATAAGAACTTTGCTTTTGGAATTTTTGCGACAACTGGAAGCGAACCGTTCCATGTTGGGACCGGTAAGATTTTCACTTGCCATTGGCGGTGTGACAGTGGATGCGGAACAATTGACCGCATCCATAAGAAAAGCAGAGCTTGCGATTCGGGAGAGGATCGTGGAAGGCTGGGGAAGACTTCTGGAAGAAGTACCTCCGGCATCCGGATTACCAATGCAGGATATTCTGGATCGATATTGTAAAGAAATGGAACATGCCATAGAAGTTCTGGATCCGGCAGAAGCCAGCAAGTGCGGAGAAGAACTGAAAAATGCGGTGATGAGTGTACCGGATGTCAGAGGACGGGAAATTCAGGAAACGGTGCTGTCAGCAGGAAGATTTTTTATTGTGCGTGTAAGAGCTACATCTCCCACTATATTTGAAGAAAAGTGTATGCATTGTGGCTCTGCGGAAGAATTGTTTCATGAACTGTCAACGCTGCAGGAAGAACTGATGACAGAAGCTCTGGAAGCCAGACAGGGGGAGACTTCCCGGCCGATCCGCCAGGCAAAGCAGTATGTTCACAAACATTATGCGGAAAATATTACATTGGAAGAAGTATGTGACCATGTGGGTTTCAGTGTAGCATATTTTAGTGCCCTATTTAAGAAGGAAACAGGAGAAGGGTTTGCCAAATATCTGATGCGGGTAAGAATGGATGAGGCTAAAACGCTGTTGAGAGAAACAGGATTGTCTGTGACCGAGATCTGTGAGCGGGTAGGATATAATGACAGAAAGCATTTTACCCAGACTTTTCATAAGATTGCCGGCGTAAATCCGGCAGAGTACCGGAAGCTGTACGGTTGAGAGGAGAGCGTATGAAGCAGGGAAAAATGCATTATCTGAACTTTCGGACATTGTGTGCGTGGAGTTTTATGGTGTTGTTTCTGGCTGCGCTCTTGGGATATCTTATCTATGAAAAAATCAGGGGGAATGGGGCAGGCTGGTTCCCGGTGATCTTTGGAGGGTGCCTGTTGGTGCTTGGTATCTGCTATGCTGTAGTGGAGATATGGCTGCCTTACCGGCGTATCGAGAAGCGGATAGAATTATTTCTGGACGGTTATACCACCAGCAATCTGGTGGGAGAAGATGGGATCCACATTTCTCCGGAGCTGGAGAGTCTGGTCAGCAAAATGCAGTATCTGATGCAGTCACAGGAGATGCTGAACCTGAATAAGAGACAGGCACAGTATCTGGCATTACAAAATCAGATCAATCCCCACTTTTTATATAATACATTGGAGAGCATCCGTAGTGAGGCACTGATTGCAGGACTGGTAAGTGTCGCAGATATGACAGAGGCATTGGCCACTTTTTTCCGCTATACCATCAGCAAAGTAGAAAATCTGGTGTCAGTGGAAGAAGAATTGCAGAACTGTATGACTTATTTTAAAATTCAGCAGTATCGTTTCGGCGACAGACTGCAGCTTTCCGTTGAATGTGATCCCGAGGAAAAAGCAGCGATTTACAGCTGTCGTATCCCCAAACTGACCTTGCAGCCGATCCTGGAAAATAGTATCATTCATGGGACAGAGTGCAAACTGGGAACGGGACATATCCGGATCCTACTGGAAATGACGGAAAGTTGTCTGCTTCTGTGTATCTCGGATGACGGCAACGGCATGGAAGAACGCAAAGTAGCGGATATCAATGAAAGATTGCAAAAAAGCGGAGGTATTCTCGCAACGGGAGAATCCGAGACAAAAGGCGGGATCGCACTGGTAAATGTCAATAACCGTATCCATTTACTATTTGGAGAAGAATATGGAATTCATGTGTATTCTATGCCGGAGATTGGCACGGATGTGAAGATAAGAATTCCTGTAATCTACAGTGATCGTAATCTGATTCATATGGAAGAAAGGCAGGAAAACTACTGTTGATCAGGGAAGTGCTGCGCATGGAGAAGGTGACCTACAAGGAACAGGGAAGAATTCTCCTGGATAATTTTAATATAACGGTACGAAAGGGAGAGGTATTCGGTCTGATCCCGGTCAATCGTTATGGAATGGATGCTTTTCTCAAACTGTTGCAACAAAATATGCCGCTTCACTACGGATATGTATATTATCGTGAGCAATTGGTCAATCAGTGGCAGAGGTCGCATAACCGGACGAACAGGATCAGTATCATCCGCAACAAAAGCAGTCTGGCGGAGGATCTAACCGTGGTAGACAATATTTTTGTCCTGCGGAGAGGATTTCATAAGTATCTGATTCATCCGGGAATGTTGGAACGACTGCTGCAGCCTTTTCTGGATGAAATCGGGATCAATATCCCGGCGGGGGCTTATGTCAGCGAACTGACAATATTTCAAAAGTTTGTGACAGAAGTTTTGAAAGCGGTGGTGGCAGGAAGTCAGCTGATCGTATTGGAAAATGTCAGTACTTTTATTAGCGAGAGCGAACTGGAGGAATTGCACAGGATCATACGACTGTACGCAGAAAGAGGAATTTCTTTCATTTACATCACGGCTCATTTTGAAGAAGCAACCTATCTGTGTGATCGTATGGCATTAATGGTAAACGGGCAGATCATCAAAACGTTTCAGAGAGGTGATCCGATTCCTGATACATTTCCGCTACAGAGTGTGGAGGAATATGACAGGTGGGTGAGATCTCAACATAGACGACAGGAAGCAGATACAGACAGACAGACCGTATTGATCATGGATAAGATACAATATGGTAATCTGAAAGATATTACGATTCGGGTCGGGCAGGGAGAATGCGTTGTATTGCAGGATCTGGATAATCGTTGCATTGCTGATTTTGTGGAGCTGTTTCAAGGAGAGATTCCAGAGAAAGGAAGCTTTTATCTGACGAAAGGGACACAAAAAAGTGAGAAAAACAGAGATATTGCGGTAATCCAGGAGCTACCCACAGAGACTATGCTGTTTCCTCATATGAGTTATTTTGATAACCTATGTTTTACCATGGATCATCGAATCCGGGGTGTGTGGAATCAGTCTGGAATCCGGAGAAGTATCCAGGAGGAACAAAAAGATCTGTTGGGGGAGGACGTATTTGACACTCCGGTGTGGAACCTGACCAGGCAGCAGAAGTATGATCTGGTATATACGAGAATTCTGATGCAGCATCCGCAGGTCGTGTTGTGCGTACAGCCGTTTAAAAATGCGGAAGTGTCCGTGCGCAGTCATATCTGGGAGCTGATGGAACGGTTTTTGAAAAAAAATATTGCAGTGGTGATCCTGGCGGTGAATCTTGCCGATTCTCTGGCTCTGGCTGACCGTCTGATCCGGATACGGAATGGACAGATTCAGGAAATCTATGATCAAAAGGATTTCTCCAGATTGCCAGAGCATACACCCTGGCTGCATTTATATCAGAAAACCTATGGGAATAGATCGGAAGATAAAAAATAAAAAGAAAGAAGGAATCACTATGAAATTGGGAGCATTAGAAGCGGGCGGAACAAAAATGGTCTGTGCCATCGGAGATGAAACAGGAAAGATCTATGAGCAGGTATCTATAGCTACAACGACGCCGGAAGAGACCATTCCGAAATTGATCGCATATTTTCAGGACAAGCAGATAGACGCATTGGGAATTGCAAGTTTTGGACCGGTGGAACTGGATCCAGCATCGGAAAAATATGGATATATTACTACCACATCTAAACTTGCATGGACAAACTTTGATTTTTTGGGAAGCATGAAAGCAGCGTTAAAATGTCCTATGGGATTTGATACCGATGTAAATGGTTCAGTACTGGGTGAGGTTACTTTCGGGCAGGCAAAAGGGAAACATTGCGTCATGTATTTGACCGTGGGAACCGGAATCGGAGCAGGCGTGTATATTGACGGGAAGCTGCTGCACGGTATGCTTCATCCTGAGGCAGGACATATCCTCATCACAAAACGGGATACAGACCATTATGAAGGAAAATGCCCCTATCACAAGGATCATTGTCTGGAAGGAATGGCGGCTGGTCCTGCCATAGAAGCCAGATGGGGCAAAAAAGCAGTGGAACTGGCAGATTGTCCGGAAGTATGGGATCTGGAGGCAGACTACCTTGCGCAGGCATTGACAAATTATGTGATGGTACTTTCTCCGGAAATGATCATTCTCGGAGGCGGTGTCATGCATCAGGAGCAACTATTCCCATTAATACGCAAAAAGCTGATTACCTATATCAATGGCTATGTGATAACAGAAGAACTGGAGGATCCGGAGCATTATGTAGTACCTGCGTCACTGCATGATGATCAGGGCATCATGGGATGCCTGGAACTGGCGAGAAGAGCATTGGAGGGATAATCTATGCCTTTATGGAACAAAAGAGCGGTAAGCAGCGGACAAACAGAAGAAACATATAAGGAACAGCTACAATCCTTGAAACAGACTGTCAATAATCTGGGATTGGTATCCGAACAATTTGAAGGTGCGACAGAGGGGCTGACAGAGTCCTCCGATAAGGTGGGACATGGCGTACAGGTGCTTGCGGAAGGTGCCTCAAGGCAGGAAAGAGATGTATTGCAATGCCGGAAAATAGCCGAGGAATTCACAGCGAAGATCACGGATATGGATCAGGAGACTGCAACTATGCAGACACAGGTTCAGCAGATGCAGCAACAGAGTGATCTTGGCAGACAAAGAGTGGAACATCTGGGGAAAACACAGGAAAAACTCAAAGGTTCCATGGATACGATCACAGAAGAGATTCGTACGCTTCTGGATAAAAATGCAAAGATTGAATCTGTCACAAGTGTTCTCTATAGTATTGCCAAGCAGACGAATCTGCTGTCTTTAAATGCATCCATCGAGGCTGCCAGAGCCGGGGAAGCCGGAAGAGGATTTGCTCATGTGGCATATGAAGTACGAAAATTGTCGGAGGAATGTCATAAGGCAAGTCAGAGTATCAATGCATCCATTCAGGAGATTATAGGTTCGTTATCAAAACTGAAAGAGATCATGGAGGAATCCGATGCAGTTTTTGAAGCACAGAAAACTGCGGTAGGGGATACAATTTCTTCCTTTGAAAATATAAATCACAGTGTGAAAGAACTGGCAGAAGCGCAGTTTTTTTTCACAGAACGTATGGATGAAGTCAATGGGAAGAAGGAAGAGCTACTGGAAGTCATGGAATCTATTGCAACAATCTCCAGTCAGGCATCGGCATCCTCGGAAAACGTGGCGGGAATTACTGCAGAACAGAAGCAGAATGCCAGCCTTATGGGGCATGTATCCGAACGATTGAACAGCGAATTAAATCAGCTGAATGAAATCCTGGCTAATATACCGGTGGATTATGCACCGGTACAGCGCAGGAAAATTGCCATGGTATGGGATCTGGATGATCCTTTCTGGTATCCGGCGACGAAACAGGCCTATCGCACTGCCAAAATTCTGAATTTTGATATTACGGTATTTGCACCTAAGGGAAGAGGAGAAGCAGGAACTCTGGAAATGGTGCATTTTCTGAAAAAGGTGTTGGAGGAGCGTTATGATGGAATCTGTATCTCACCCATTGCGGATCTCAGAGTGGAAAAATTGCTGCAGAAGATGGCAGAGAAGGGTGTGGAGGTGATTTTCATCCTGTCTGCATTTGATAGTGTTCCCTATCGCACACTCATCGGAACTGACAGTTATCAGTGCGGACGGAGTACCGGAGAGGCTGTGAGAGAAGCCTTGGGAGCCGACGGTGCCGTTGGCATTATCAAGTGGAAGGATAACCTCATTGAGACTGTAGAGGACAGATACCACGGTGTTGTAGATGTTCTGAAAGAAAACAGAATTCCTTATTATGATATGACCGGTCCGGGAGAACCTACTGCTGAAGAAGCAACAAAATTAACTGACCGGCTTCTTACGGAGCATCCGGATATCTCTGTACTGTGCGCTACAAATGTAGGATGGGGATTGGCTTTTGCCAGATATCTTAAGTCCAAAGGGAAGAAGGTAAAACTGGTAACAGTGGACTTCACGGATGAAGTTGGAGAATTCATGAAGGCCGGCTATGTAGATGCTGCAATTGCGCAGCGTCCGGAGAGCTGGGGATCCATGACACTGGAAAAAATAGAGGCAGTATTTGAAGGACAGAGTATACCCAAAACCATTGACACCGGAACCTATCCGGTAACACCGGCCAATATCAGAATTTATGTGAAGGACTGATCCCGTTTCTTGCGGTATTGCAGCGGCGACATCCGAAAAGAAGCGTGAAAGCTGCGGATAAAATGACTTACATTAGAAAAGCCGGACTGCAGGGCAACCTCTGTAACCGGCAGAGAGGTACTCTCTAACAGATGGCAGGCATGGGTCAGTCTCAGATGCATCAGGTATTGCGTCAGAGTCAGATGAAAGTGCTGCTTAAAATAGCGGGACAAATATTTTTCGGATAAATGAAATTGCTCTGCCAGGGTTTCCAACCGAAAGGGTTCTGTGTAGTTATACTGCAGATAAGTCAGTATCTCACGCTGCATCGGATCGTTCCTTTTGGAGCCCATCGGGTTAATGGTTCCACAGGAAGCAATTTTTTGTATAAGAGACAACAATAAAATACGTAATCGGAAATGCCCACTCAATGTATTTGGAAGCTGTCTGACAGACAGGATCTCACGGATGAGAGAAATGATGTCAGGACAGCTTTTTTCGTGGGAAAGATTATGATGCAAAAGCAATTCATGGTTACGCAGGGGAAGGAGAAACTCCGTTTCCAACAGATCGTCCGTCTGAAAGGAAATAAATTCCAGTGGAAACAACAGGGTATGATAGTCTACGCCCGGAATTGCGGAACCCATAAAATGAAGCTCACCGGGATTCACAAAGAATACGGAGCCGCCGGCCGCTTCGTATTCTTCCCCTTCAATGATGACATTAAGAGAGCCGGAGCGGACATATATGATCTCGACCTCCGGATGCCAGTGGACAGGAATCTGAAAAAAAGCAGGCATATCATGCAGGTGATAACAGCTAAAAGGAAATTCTTTTGTTCCGTGAATGCGTTCTTCTCTTAATTCAGGGTACATAGGCAGGCCTTTCTGTGAAGTGGAGCAGAGAATATTATGGTCAGATTACTACAAAAGTAGAAATAAGTCAATTTTCTGTGGTAAAAATGCAAGTTTTAGGAAAGATAAAGTAGTAATATGTAAAAATTGAAGGGACTACTCGGAATAGTATTCTGAATAGTTGCAAAATGAAGATGCAAATTTATAGGAACCGCAGAAAGGATATAAAACCTACGATGGAAGGACAGAATAAGTCATTATTTCAATTATTTGTACCACTGTGTCTGGAGACGATCTTTTACATGTTGTCCGGAATGGTGGATACTTTAATGCTTTCTTCTGTGGGAGATCAGGCAGTCGGAGCAGTCGGAACAGCAAATACTTATATTGGTGTATTTATTATTATGTATTCGGTAGTTTCTATGGGAATGCTGGCTGTGATGACACAGAATATCGGTGCGGGCAGACCGGGGATCGCCTGTCAGGCGAAGACTCTGGGATTATGGTTTAATGGGATCCTGGGTGTTGTGATGTCTGTGTTTTTGTTTTTCTGTTCCGATGGGATTCTGTATGTGGTAGGTATTGCACCGGCATTGAAGGAGCCTGCCGTACAATATCTGCGGATCGTAGGAGGCGGAAGCATACTGAACGCAATGATTCCCATACTGGCAGGATATCTGCGAGCGTTTGGATATACGAAACAGCCCCTGATCGCAACTGTGACAGGTAATATTTTGAACTTTATATTAAATGCCGTGTTTCTGTTTCATTTCCACCTCGGCGTGCAGGGGGTCGCATCCGCAACAGTGATCTCCAAAGTGGTGAATCTGATATTGATCGTGATCTTCGTACGGCGGCTGATCCCTGCAAAAAAATATTCGGAGAGGGTGAATTCCGGAGAGATTTTGCGGCAGATCATCCGGATCGGATTACCTTCCGCTTTGGAGAATATTATTTATAATGTAGCGATGACACTGGTGATCCGTTTTCTGAACCAGATGGATACAGAAGGAATCAATGTGGCAGCCCGCTCCTATACGGTACAGATCACGAATTTATCCTTTTGTGTGGGAAATGCGCTTGCCCAGGCGAATGCCATTATGACCGGATGGTACATGGGTGCGGGAAAATATGAAATATGTGATAAGCAGACGAAAAAATCTGCGGCGATCGGAGCGGTACTGGCGATGGGAACAGAATTTCTGTTTGCAGTCAGTGCCCCGGTCCTGATCTCTTTTTTCACGCAGGATAAGAGTATGGTAGAACTAGTGCAGAAGCTGATGTTTATTGACATTGCCCTGGAAGCCGGACGAGTAACAAATCTGGTATATGGAAATGCACTGAAAACCAGTGGAGATGCTGTATTTCCGGTGATCCTCGGAGCTGTTTTTATGTTTTTGTGTGCAGCGGGAGGAACGTATCTGTTGGGGATACAGCTGCATCTGGCAGTAGTGGGTGCTTATATCGGTCTGACAGCAGATGAATGCTGCCGTGCAGTCGGCATGCTGCTGCGCTGGCGGAGCGGAGCATGGAAGAAAAAAGGATTGATCAAAGATTGATGGAAGTGATCCGGGAGTACTATAAGACGGTATACCGGCTGGCTTTTGCCCGGATGGGCATTCTCTTGCTTTTCGTAGCTTATCATAGCATAGCGCATTTTTTATAATTAAAATATTGACAATATGAAAAAATGTGTTATAGTTCTAAATGCAAATGCAACTCATTTGCATTTAGAACAAATATATGATTAAGTATTCATTTGATAAAGAAAGTATGGAAAGGTAAGAGTCATGTCGGAAGTTATTTTAGATACTTTAATAGATAGTATAAAGCTGGTGCCATTTTTGTTCCTGACCTATCTGGCTATGGAATATCTGGAGCATAAGGCTGGCGAGAAGACCACACATATGGTGCGAAAAGCAGGTAAAATGGGACCGTTGATCGGTGGCGTGGCAGGTGTGCTGCCTCAGTGTGGATTCTCAGCAGCGGCATCCAACTTATATGCAGGCAGGGTGATCACCCTGGGAACACTGATAGCCATTTATCTGTCCACTTCTGATGAGATGCTGCCGATCCTGATTTCGGAGAAAATGGATATCCGCTTTGTACTGGGTGTGCTGGGAGCGAAAGCGGCCATTGGTGCGGTAGCCGGATTTGTGATCGATCTGTTGGTCCGGGAGAGGAAGATGCATCCTCATGACCATGTTCACGGGCATGAGGAAAATGATCATGAAGAGGAAGAGCACATTCATGAAATCTGTGAGCATGAGAACTGCCATTGTGAAAAGGATGGCATTTTTCTATCTGCGGTAAAGCATACGCTTCACATTACCTTTTTCATTATAGTCATTGGATTTGTTCTGAACACAGCACTGCATTTTGTGGGAGAAGATGTTCTGGCCGGACTGATCCTGAACCGTCCCGTACTGGGACCTGTGCTGGCAGGATTGGTTGGACTGATCCCCAACTGTGCAGCATCTGTGACCATAACGCAATTGTATATCAGTGGTGTGATCAGCCTTGGAGCCATGATGTCCGGATTGCTGGTAGGAGCGGGAGTAGGACTGCTGGTGTTGTTCCGCGTGAATCCGGATAAAAAGAAAAATCTGAAAATCGTGGGAATTTTATATGTGATTGGCGTTTTAGCAGGAATTGTGATAAACTGGCTGTAGGCACAAGCAGTGCCAAAATTGAGAGCTGACTCTTTGACTGCTTGCAGGCATAAGAGGCAGATCCAATTTTGATAGGGCGACGCCCGTCCAGTGAGGGAATGCAGGGCGTTACCGAGCTGAGCAGCACTGCGGATGCCCAGGATCGCGATATTAAAGGACAGATATCTATGGAAGAACATAAATGTGAACACAATGATATTTCCTACCCTAAGGGATTGAAATGGACCAAACAGAGAAAATGCGTGTATCAGGTACTGGAGGAAGCGACCGAACCCCTCAGCGCCGTGCAGATTTACAATCGTATTGAGAAAGAACACGAAGGCAGCGATTATGCTGTATCCACAATCTACCGGATCCTGGCAACATTTGAAGAACACGGAATGGTAGAGAAGACTACGTTCATGGGAGACGGTACCGTAGTATACGAATTGAACCGTGGGGAACATACCCATTATGCGGTCTGCCTGGAATGTCATAAGCGGATTCCGCTGCCCAGCTGCCCCTTTGCACACGTACATCTGGAACAGGATACCGGAGATTTTACCGTTACCGGACACAAATTAGAGCTTTATGGCTATTGCAAAAAGTGTCAGGAAGCCCGTGAAAATCACTAATTTCACCTATTATATAAAAAAATCGAAAAAAATATTTAATTTTTTTTGAAAAAGTACTTGCATTATTTAAAATCATGTGATAACATATGTCTTGTCGTTGCGGGAGACACAACAACGACAAAGAAAATGCACCGCTAGCTCAGTTGGTAGAGCACCTGACTCTTAATCAGGGTGTCCAGGGTTCGAGCCCCTGGCGGTGCACTCGAGAGAATCGTTTTTGGAGACATAGGAGCTCCGGGGACGGTTCTTTTTTTGCATAGATACCCTGATTAAGGAGATTTCACATGACTGCGATATTTGATACCCATGCGCATTATGACGATGACGCATTTAATGAAGACAGAGAACAGCTTCTGGCGGCGCTGCCGGGGCAGGGCATTGCCCGGGTGGTGGATGTGGGTGCGAGCCTGGCATCCTGCCGGAAGGTGTTAGAACTGATGGAGCAGTACGATTACATCTACGGAGCCATCGGCGTACATCCCAGCGAGACCGCGGAACTGACGGAGGAATCTTATTCTTGGCTGAAGGAACAGTGCCAGAAAGAGAAATGCCTGGCGGTGGGAGAGATCGGACTGGATTATTACTGGCCGGAGCCGGACCATGAGACACAGAAGAAGTGGTTCCTGCGGCAGCTGGATCTGGCGCGAGAGATCAAAAAGCCTGTTATCATTCACTCCCGGGATGCGGCGAAGGATACCGTCGACCTCATGACGGAGGCGCACGCAGAGGAGATCGGCGGTGTAATTCATTGCTATTCCTATACGAAGGAGACGGCGAAGATATTCCTGGATATGGGATTCTACTTCGGAATCGGCGGCGTGCTGACTTTTAAAAATGCAAAGAAGCTGAAGGAAGCGGTAGAATATATCCCTATGGACCGCATCGTGCTGGAGACAGACTGCCCATATCTGGCGCCGGAACCGAACCGCGGCAAACGCAACAGCTCTCTGAACATTCCCTATGTGATCGCTGCCATGGCGCAGATCAAGGGGATCACAGAGGAAGAAGTGCGCAAGGCAGCATGGGACAATTCACTTAGGCTGTATCATATAGAAAAATAAATGGTCAGCTGATAAAGAGATATGATTGGTGGGGGAATCTATAGTAGTAAAAGGTAAACGTTATGGAAACAAGTACAACAAATCAACTATTTTCAAAAGATGATCTGAAAAAACTGATCATTCCTTTATTATTTGAACAGGCACTGGCAATCACTGTGGGCATGGCAGATACTGTCATGATATCCTCTGCGGGAGAGGCGGCGGTCTCCGGCGTATCCCTGATCGACATGTTTAATAATCTGATCATCAGTGTGCTGGCGGCACTGGCTACCGGTGGCGCGGTGGTGACTTCCCAGTTCCTCGGAGCAGGGAAAAAAGAGGACGCCTGCAAATCCGCAAAACAGCTGATCGTGTCCTCCGTATGCATTACCATCGGTATTTCGATTCTGGTCATGGTGTTCTGTAACGGCATCATTTCCCTGTTTTTCGGTAAGATTGAAGCGGATGTATTCCACAATGCTGTAATTTACATGATGATCTCCGCATTGTCCTTCCCGTTTTTGGCTTTGTACAATTCCTGTGCAGCGCTGTTCCGCTCCATGGGAAATTCCAAGATCACATTGAAGGTCTCCGTGGTGGAAAATATCATCAACATCGGGGGAAACGCCCTTGGTGTCTATGTGCTGGGACTGGGCGTGGCCGGTGTGGCGATCCCTTCCCTGATCTCCCGTGGTGTGGCGGGTTTTATCCTGTATCACTTATTGAAAAATCCGTCCAACGAAGTGCATCTGTTAAAAGAAAGATTCCGGATCGACTGGCCGGTGATCCATAAGATCTTTTATATTGGCATTCCCAGTGGTATTGAAAACGGTATTTTCCAGCTGGGACGCGTTATCGTGGTGAGCATTATCGCTGGCTTCGGAACCGTGCAGATCGCTGCCAACGGCGTGGCGAACAGTCTGGACAGTATGGGCTGTATCGTGGGTCAGGCCATGAATCTGGCCATGATCACGGTGATCGGGCGCTGCGTCGGTGCCGGTGATTCCGGACAGGTACGGCACTATACGAAAAAATTATTGAAGATTACCTACTTGTGTACCTTTATGGTAAACAGCGTCATCCTGCTGTGTCTGCCCTGGATCCTGAAATGCTACGGATTAAGCACGGAGACCACGCAGTTGTCCTACATTCTGGTCATGATCCACAATGGCATGGCAATGTTTTTGTGGCCAGCATCTTTTGTACTGCCGAACATGCTTCGTGCCTGCAATGACGTGCGCTTTACCATGGTGCTGTCCATATTCTCTATGTTCATGTTCCGCATCGGTTTCAGTTATATCATCGGTGTGAACATGGGCTACGGAGCCATTGGTGTCTGGATCGCCATGGTACTGGACTGGATCTTCCGCGTGATCTGCTTCGTGAGCAGATATTTGTCCGGCCACTGGCTGAAAACGGCCGGGTTAAAGGATAACAGATAGTATAGAGCATGATTTTTGCACCCGAATAGGTTCACGGATGAACTGTTATGAGGTATAATGTGGGAAAAAGAGAGGAAGGTATGTAATATGCAGGTAGTATTGGAAAATGAAGCTTTAAAGGTAACGATCAACAGCTTTGGCGCAGAACTTGCAAGTATTCGGGGGAAAGAGACAGATACTGAGTATCTGTGGAATGCGGATGCGAAATTCTGGAAGAGAAGTGCACCGGTACTGTTCCCCTTCGTCGGAAGCCTGAAAAATAAGGAATATCATTATGAAGGAAAGACCTATTCCATGGGACAGCACGGTTTTGCCAGAGATATGGAGTTTGCCGTGGATGTACAGACGGCGACGGAAGCATGGTTTTCCCTGAGATCTAATGAAGAAACCAAAGCGAAGTACCCGTTCGAGTTTATTTTAAAAGTAGGTTATGAATTAGAAGGAAGAAATCTGAAGGTCATCTGGCAGGTGGAAAATCCGGATACAAAAACACTGTACTTTTCCATCGGCGGACATCCCGCATTCATGTGTCCTGTGAATGGAAAAGGAAAGCAGTCGGAATATTATTTTAAGTTTGATGCCGACAAAGATCTGACTTACGGACTGGTGGCGGATGACGGACGAGGACTCATGGGACAGCAAAAGGATGTACTGCCGGTGAGAAACGGCTATGCGCAGATCACAGAGCATCTGTTTGACAGGGATGCTCTGATCGTAGAGAATCGTCAGGCTTCCGTAGTGAGCCTGTGTACCCCGGACAAAAAGCCTTACCTTACCGTAAGCTTTGACGCTCCGTTATTCGGGCTGTGGTCTCCCGCAGGCAAGGGAGCACCGTTTATCTGCATCGAGCCCTGGTACGGCAGATGCGACCGGACGACCTTCGACGGCAGCCTGGAACAGCGGGAGTATGGCAATACTCTGCAGGCGGGCGGGGTATTCCGCAGGGAGTACACCATCACCGTAGAATAAATCCAGAAACAGCAGCGATATGTCAGGTATCGCTGCTGTTTTTAAGTGGCTTATCTTATGAATTATTCTTGTTCTTGTAATGGAAATTCGGAATATGCTCCCATCTGTCCCGGAAATAATGGGCGATCAGCTTCGGACGGCGATCTCTGGTAAAGATGCCCTTGCGATTGCCGTCGGCACGCATGCAGCCCTGTAAGGTGGCGTAATCGGCGAAATTCCATGCCTGTTCCCCGATAAAGAAGTCTCTTCCGTCGAAGGTTTTGCTATACATTTTGTAAAGCGCTACCTGGAATTCTTCACTCCACATTTCCGGCGCACAGTTATGGAGCCCGGCGAGAGTATCGGCGCCGTATTCGGTCATCATCACGGGTTTTCCGATCTTTTCCCAGAAATCCAGTTCCAGATTCCAGGCGTAGGAAGCAGCCTCCAGATCACCGGAGAGATTGTACCATCCGTAATAACGGTTGAGACAGACTACATCCATGGTTCTGGTCACAATGTCCTTCTCGTAATTGTTCTGGCAGCAGACAAAGGTCACGGGGCGGTTCTGAGGATCCAGCCGGTGGGTAAATTCATAGAGGGAATGCCAGTAATCGTAGGCGGATTCCGGGAAATGCTCGGTATCCGGTTCGTTTCCCATGGACCACATGACGATGCAGGGATGATTTTTGTCCCGTGCGATCAGATCCCGTAGTACCTGTTCGTGATGCTCTCTTATGGGAAATGTCTTATAAGGGTCACAGCTGTCTCCGGCGCCGATGCCTACTGCGGGAGTTTCGTCAATAATAACGATACCCTCACGGTCACAGAGCCGGTAGATCTCCTCCGCGTAAGGGTAATGGCTGGTGCGGAAGGAGTTGGCATGGATCCAGTGTAGAAGATTAATATCCTTTACATCGAGGCAGAGATCCAGTCCTCTTCCGCGGAAAAAGGAATCCTCATGCTTGCTGAAGCCCTTGAAATAAAAAGGTTCACCGTTGATCAGAAACTGCGTTCCCTTCACCTCTACGGTACGGAAACCGAATTCTTCCGTATAGCAGTCCTCTCCGTAATGAACTTCCGCCTTGTACAGGTAAGGAGTGCCGGGATAAGGCTGCCAGAGATGGACCTGCGGGATCCGGAGTTCTCCTTTTCGCCCGGTGCCTTCCGCTTTGCAGCTACCTTCTGCATCTATGATTTTTAAAATGACAGGAGCGTCACTATCCATCCCATCCGTGAGAATTTCGTAATTTAAGACGCCGGTGTCACCTTCGATAGACGGGACCAGAGTAATGTCTCTGATGTAGGACGCCGGAGTGCTGTAGATGCGCACCGGTCGGTTGATGCCAGCAAAATTAAAGAAATCAAAATTCGGCAGATTCTGTTTCTTTCTCCATATTTTTGCGGCTTCCACACTGGGAATGCCGGGATTGTCCGAGCCGAAGAAGGCAATATTACCTTCGTTGCCGATGGGCAGAGTGCTGTGGCTGATCCGGTTGTCCACAGCGACACCGATGGTAAGGTGGCCATCCTCCGGAACCAGATCCGTGATCTCAACTTCAAAAGGGAGAAAACCACCCTTATGTGTCATAATCAGTTTCCCATTGATATAAACTTTTGCAACATGGGTCACGGCGTCAAAACGCAGTACCTGACGCTGTCCGTTGCTTCCGCACAAAAGTGCCGGGAGCTCCACGGTTCGTTCGTAATAAGCCCAGCCGTAATGATTCCGGTAAGCCGGATCATCCTTCTGGTCATTGTAAGAGGCCGGAACGCAGATCATTTCCATCGCCTGGGGTTCGATCCAGGTATCTCCCGGTTCCTTCTCATCTCCTAATTGAAATTGCCATACTCCTCCCAGATCGATCAAGCTGCGGGAACGGTTCATGATCGGATATAACATGGTAGTCCTCCTTTTGCCCTGTGGCCTGTAATTGAGCTTATTATAGGGCAGGACAAAAGGAAAATCCATGTGATTATTTTTAAGAAGTATGTAAATTTTTATGAATCTGGCAAGTCAGTAATTAATGGTGGGTATTCCTGTTTTTTTGCAAGGGCGCAAATAGCGCCCCAGCGCCTGGATTTAAAGTAGAAGAGCATGGCAATCATGCCGGTAATAAAGCTGGCGGAAACACTGACCATGGCATATTCGCCATAGCCGGCATACATGATGAGATAAGCGGCAGGGATTCGGACAACCCATAATAGCAGAATATTTACGATAGTGGGATAGCGAATCTCTCCGATACCATTGATAAAGCACATAATGCCATTGAACACGGCGTAGGCCCAGGTGAATGGCAGAACAAGATAAGTATATCGCTGTGCAAAAGCCAACACGGCCGGATCACGGCTGAACAACATCAGCAGAGGATGGCAAAAAGCAGTCACAAGTAATCCCCCTGCAAGGGTGACGATGCCGGAACAGAGCGGTATCTGCCATGCCCCACGGCATAAACGACGGTAGTTCCGGGCACCAAGGTTCTGCCCGGCAAACACAGTAGCCGCAGAAGAATAGGAAGTAATGGCAATATTAGCAATGCCGCTGACTTTACCGGCAACAGAGCATCCGGCTACGAAGGTGGATCCAAGTGTGTTATAAAGAGCCTGAAGCAGTACATGACCGACAGAATAAAGTGCGGTATTCAGTCCGAGCGGCAAGCCGATCTTTAACATTTCATGAAGAATAGGAAGGTCAAAACCATGCGCAAAAACCGGAAAATTCATGGCAGGATAAGTATGACGGATGTAGAAGATGCTGAACATCCAGGACAGAAACAGTGAGGCAGCAGTTGCGATGGCAACACCGGTGACGCCCATTCCCAAACCGGCAGTCAGTACAAGGTCCAGAACAATATTGGTAACGCAGGAAATGCCAAGAAATAACAGCGAGGAAGTACTGTTTCCCAGACCTCGTAAAATACCTGCGTTAAAGTTATATCCCATATTGCCGAGAATGCCTAACGTTGTGATACGCAAATACACAATGGCGTAGGGCATGGCATCGGCAGGCACCTGCATCAGCCTGAGAAGGAACGGTCCGGCAGCTACGCCTAACAACGTAAGCGGCAGACTGGCAGCGTACAGAAAAAACACTGCGGTTTGTGCAAGCTTACGCAGTTGATCGGCATCGGAGGCACCTGCCGCTTGTGAAATCAGGATGGATATTCCGGAACCAATGCCAAGAAAGATACACAAAAGAATCTCCAGTGGCTGGGAACTTGTGGCTACAGCGGCCAAAGCGGATGCATCACAGAAATTACCGATGACCAAAGTATCAACGGTTCCGTATAACTGTTGTAAGATATTTCCGATGCAGATCGGCAATGCAAACTGTGCTGCGCGGCCTAAAATAGAACCTTGTGTCATATCGATTTTACTCATATTCATTGACAATCACCCGCTTTGTAAAAATGGTAAATATTTAAATTGTAGAATGTAAAAATCCATCAGCTGATACTGGCTTGGTTCAGAGTCTATGCCAAAACTGTGTCCAGGGTTTTATGTTGAGAAAGCTTTCGATGCTGCCGGTTATATTCTCTATTGTAATATAATCATGATGCCAGGGTCAAAAGGTCTAAGCCCACATGAGCTTGCTCATAGGTGGGTG
>ENA-OXEW01000024-OXEW01000024.1-human-gut-metagenome-genome-assembly--contig:-NODE-24-length-138556-cov-16.175017_pt1 | contig 138556 bp, 146 predicted proteins | sample MGYA00249363_ERZ652259 | MGnify/ENA primary metagenome ERZ652259 (study PRJEB26925, sample SAMN05826541) | human gut metagenome | biome: ENVO:2100002; feature: ENVO:00000062; material: ENVO:00002003...
TCCCATTTTCATTAATCGTGTAGTCCTGTTTTTCAAGACCAGCCCTGGAATTCAGAGGGATATAAGCTTTATCAAAGTGTTTATGATCTCCGAACGTATTACCGGTAAGAAGTTTGGGATAGAGTGCCGCAGTATCAAAAGCAGCATCGCCAAGAAAAGTTTTGGGATTAATCAATGGATGCTTTAAAAAGAAATCTTTCAGGGTTGGAATTAAAAGCCTGGAATCATGGACAGACTTGTCTTCATCAGGTGAATCAGATTTCTTTTCAACGGTAATGTCAGGATGGGAAGCTATAAAGTTTTTGTTATAAAAAGCGATATGCCTGATGATTCCAAGACCGTTGGTAATGATGCCAAATTTGAAGACATAACAGAAATGCCCATTGATGTATAACTGTTTAATTTCAGGATTAGCAGACGCGTGCGAAGGCATAGAACCATAAGCGGCTTTATAAGGATCATAATTCTTGTCGAAGCTGTTAGCTTTTGCATAAGCCTTAAGCTGTCTGATAATGCGGTTAGCATACTTGGGATTATTCTCAGTAACAAAAGCTTCAATGCCTGAAGAATCAAAGATGGTCATATCGGCTTTTGCGGAATCAACAGCCTGACAGATTGGTTCGGTGATATCAACAAGTTTATCAAAAACAAGCTGCAGATCATCTAAAAAGTCCTGTTTGAAGCGTGTAATCTTAGAGGCATCAGGGACTTTGGTAAAACCGCAGAAATCACGAAGCGGTTTCGAGTAAACCAGAAAAGTTAAAAGAAGCTGGTCTGTAGGGATTGAGAAGATACGCTGGATAATCAAAGCCCACAGGAAAGCACGTAAAGGGTATTTACGGGATCTTCCCGTTGATGCATAGAAATGATTTCTAAAAGAAATCGGAATAAACTCATCAATATCGATATGGGTTTCTAATAGAGAAAGAAATGCAGGCTTGTCATTATTAAATTTATTTTGGCAATCTTGAAAAATATCTGCCAAAGAAAGCTGTTTATATGGTATCATATGTATCAGAATAACTCCTTTCTTGGGTACATGGTTTGTAGTTTTTAGTCAACTCTATTATACCATATCCGGTGAGGAGTTATTTTAATTTGGTAACAAAAAATGCCGTATTTATGCGGTCTGTGGCGTTTCGCAAACGCCTAAATGTAATTACTCAGTGGGAGGAGCAGATTCTTGTAATTTCTGAAGAGCCGGAGGAAGGTTTTCTTTTATTGGAGGAAATCTATCAGCAAAAGGATGAACCGATAGAGCCGTCATACTATAAGGAAACAGCCCTCTATCTGTTATCAGGAGGAACAACCGGTGTGCCAAAGGTGATTCCAAAATCCCATGCCGGATATATTTGTAATACAGGCTCATAAAGCAGATAGTGGTGTACAAGGACGATTCCGTAAGAGTGATTTTTCCTAACAATAACAGTATAAAGATAGGCTACCGGGATTTATAGGAGCCGGAAAGGAGCAGATATGCCACAGACAGCGGTAAAGAAGAAAGTATCCATGATACCTGCAAAACCGCAGTATGACAGGAGCATCAAGCTGTCAGAGAAGAAACTGAGGGTAGCGGCTTACTGCCGAGTCAGCACGGAGCTTGAAGAGCAGGAGAGTAGCTACGAGGCACAGGTAGAATATTATACCCGAAAAATACAGGAAACAGACAACTGGAAAATGGCTGGGATTTATGCCGATGATGGAAAGAGTGCAACCAATACCAAAAAGCGTGACGATTTCAATGCCATGATAAAGGATGCACTGGATGGAAAAATCGACATGATACTGACAAAGTCGGTAAGCCGATTCGCCAGAAATACGGTAGATTCCCTGCTGACCATTCGAAAACTGAAGGAAAAGAATGTAGCGGTGGTTTTCGAGAAAGAGGGTGTCAACACCTTGGATGGAACCGGAGAAATCCTGATTACCATCCTAAGCAGTTTGGCACAGGAAGAGAGCCGTAACATCAGCGAGAACACCAGATGGGGTGTGGTCCGAAGGTTTGAAAATGGAAAGATGATAGTCAACCACAACAAATTCATGGGTTACACCAAAAATGAAAATGGCGATCTGGTCATCGTACCGGAGGAGGCAGAAATCGTGCGGTTAATTTTCAGACTTTATCTGGAGGGCTATAGTGCAAAAAAGATAAGTCAGTACCTAGAGGAGAATGGCATAAAAACTGCCACAGGACAGGATAGATGGTATGATTCGGTAATCTTCAAAATGCTCCGGAATGAAAAGTACATGGGAGATGCCTTGCTGCAGAAGACCTATACAGTAGATTTCATGACCAAGAAAAAGGTTATCAATAAGGGGATTGTGCCACAGTATTATGTGGAAGATGACCATGAGCCAATCATACCAAAGGAATTATTTTACCGGGTGCAGGAAGAACTGGCGAGACGTGCATCCATGAACAAGGCTGCGGTAACAAGAAAGAAGAATCAAAAGAGCAAGTTTTCTTCAGAATATGCCCTTACCGGTTTACTGCTCTGCGGAGACTGCGGACAGGAATACAGAAGAGTCACATGGTCGAGAAATGGAAAAAAGAAGATTGTGTGGCGGTGCAGCAACCGATTGACAAACGGAACCAAGAACTGCAAGAAATCCGAGACATTGGAAGAGGGTGCTTTAAACAGAGCAGTAATGGAAGCCATAAACAGAATCACCAGAGGCGATGGGGATTTTGTAGGAGCCTTCCGACAGAATGTCATCCGGGTAATCGGAAGCTACGGTGGAGAGCAGGAGCCGGATGAATACGATGAAAAAATCAAAGAAAAAGAAGAAGAGATGGTGGCTCTGATTGCAGAAAATGCAAGGGTAGGTTCCTACACCGATGAATTCGATGAGAGGTACCGCAGAATAGCAGAAGAAATCACCACTTTAAAAGAGGAGCAGATAGAGGCCAGACGGAAGACAAAACTGGCAGACAGTTATGAACAGCGGTTGAAGGATATGGACAGTTTCCTGGAGAAACAGACCTGCCAGATACCGGAATTTGATAATGACCTTGTAAGAAGGCTGATAGCAAGCATCAAGGTAGTCTCTGCCGAGAAGCTGATTATCCAGTTTCAGTCGGGAATCGTTATGGAGCAGGAAATCAGATATGAGTAAGTGATGGGCAGGGATGACAACTGAATAGGGAAACGGAATTCCTGCCTGTAAAATAAATCCGTGGGATTTATGGTAAGAATAAAATGCCCGATGGGTTCGGGTGTTTTATTGTTGGTGTAAACGACAGGAAGTTTAAAAATGAAGATTGTGGAAACCTGTTGATATCAAGTATAATTAAAATAAAGGTAACTGTTCAGCAGGTCTGCGAATTTACTGCGCTGAATGTAAGAAAAAGTAGTGACTACAGGCACAAATCCATTTGCGCAGCAAATTTTGCATGGATTTATGCTCGTAACTATGAAGGTACTGAATAGTTACAAATAAAGGTATTATCATAAGCAATAGGATGCAAATAATTTGAAAGAAGGAATACGATGAGTGATGCAAATTGGTTATGGCCGATAGATGGCAAAAGCTTTTATGATATAAATAACAACAATTATTTAGTACATATTGATTGGAGCAAAAACAGTAAGAAAGATTATCAAAAATTATCGCAGGATTTTTTTGAATGCGGATATAAGATATGTGAGAAAATAGTAGATAGCGGACATGATAACATCAAGTCTGATATGTGGTTTTTCCCAACTATGTATCTTTTCAGACATGGTATGGAATTGGGGCTAAAAGCGCTAATCTGTGGAGCAATTTCAGAAAAAAGAAAAATACAACAGATATTTCTTGATTGTAAGCATGATTTGTATATGTTGTTCGATGCATACGAAAGAGAGACAGCAATATTGCTTACGGAAGAAGAATATGGGTGGATGAAGAAGTACTTGCATTCACTGGAAGAGGTAGATGCAAAATCTGATTTTTTTAGATTTCCACTAGAAGATGAATTCTTATTGAATTATCAAAATAAATTTTTGGATATTGTTGATATGGCAAATAGTATGCTTCAGGCATATGGAATTATTCAGAAATGTTTGGAAATACAAGAAGAAAATAGAATAGACAGATTTGATGCTTTGCGGTCATCGGTTTTTTTACAATTTGCAAACCATGGATTTGGGAACTGCTATTTATGGGAATCAATCACAGGAGATGGATTTCATAAATTGGTGTTGGGATATAGTCAGTCTGCAGAATTCTTGTTCTGTGAATGTGATGAAATATCAAAAGAAGAGAAAGTGTTTCCGATTCTCTTTTTGTTAAGAAATCTAATAGAACTGGGACTAAAAAGAATGTTTTATAAAACAATAGAGCATGGTGTACCTCAAAATGTTTTTAGGAGCAAAAGAAAAAGTCATCTATTATATAAGGAGTTGTGGAAGAATGTCCGTCCAATGATAGAATATTATGCTAATGCGCAAGGTCAGGATATAAGCATAATAAATATTGTGGAAAAACAGATTCAAGAACTAAGTTGTATAGATAAGAATGGCGATATTTTTAGATATCCTACTTCATACAGTTTAGAATATCGTTTTGATAATATTGATTTGGACTTAAAAAATGTGTATGAGTTTATGCAGGCAATTTTTAATTTTTGTGATGGATGTGATTGTGAATTTGAATCTGTCGCAGATTGGGAGTCTGATATGATGCAGGAAATGGCACAGTACCAGGATTGGTATTAAGGGGGGAATGATGATGGCAGAGAAAATTAGAAAACTTGCGAATTCAGAAGTTGAAGTGTTGTCTAGAATAGTTGCAGAATGCATGACAGGAAGCCAAATGAATGAAATTTTTCGGGAATGCGGAGTAAGAGACACAAGCAATGAAAGTACAAAATGGAAAAGAATCTACTACACTTTTTTAGCGAGACAAGAAATAGATGGATCGTCAAATGCTTTTCTTAATTTTATTAAAAAGAGCTTAAAACCGGTAAGGTTCATTAACGGTCAAAATGGTGATTATGATGAGATTTTATTAGAGATAAATAAACCATTGATGTTAATCGGGTTACAGATGACAAATGAGGGAAAGCTGATAAAGATAGAGGCAGCAACCACAATATCGGAGGTCGAAAGACGGACAAGAGATTTGGTAAGCGAGCTGCAAAAGAGGCATATTCATCAGGATGTAATAAAATGCTGTAAAGAAGAATACTTACAGGAGAACTATTTTCATGCAATCTTTGAAGCTGCAAAGAGTTTGTCAGAGAAGGTAAGAGAAAAGACAGGGATACAGGATGATGGCTCCAACTTATTTAATAACGCTTTTGCAGTTAATAATCCCAGATTGGCAATAAATTCGTTGCAGACACCTTCGGAAAGAAATGCACAAAATGGGTTAAAAGAGATGTTAAACGGAGTTACACATATGGTTAGAAATGTAACAGCACATGAACTGAAGATAAAGTGGATTGTAAATGAGCAGGACGCAATTGATATTTTGACAACAATTTCCTTTTTACATAAACAGTTGGATGAGTGTTTTGTTGTTCCGCAGCATATTGCATAACTGAAAAAAGGTAAGGATAAAATTGAAGCACATATTATTAGATGCAAATCTGTGATTGCAATCTATTTGATACAAAATTTGGCGTTAAGTATGATAATTATAATAGATATGTCACATGGAGAAATTTGATGAAATGTAAAATGAAATAGAAGTAGGAATACACAAGTAATGGATAGGAAATACTGATTGGAGGAATATTAGTGGAAAACAGAGAGGTTGGCTTTGTTGTGAATGATGAGTACAAAGCATGGATAGAAGATATTAAAAAACGGATAAAACAGAGTCAGATAAAAGCTGCAGTTAAAGTGAATTATGAATTGCTGGAATTATATTGGGGAATTGGAAGGGACATTGTTGCAAAGCAGAAACATGCTAAATGGGGTGATGCTTTTCTTGCAACAATGAGTAAGGATTTGCAAAAATCATTTCCTGATATGTCAGGTTTTTCGGTACAAAACTTGAAGAGTATACGATACTGGTATAAGTTTTATAATTCTGAGGAAAATGGCTTACAGCCTGTAAGCCGAATGGAACTTATTGAAAATATGGTAAAAAGCATTCCTTGGGGACATAACCAGCGAATCATGTATAAGTGCCACAACGTACAGGAGGCATTGTTTTATGTACAGAAAACAATGGATAACGGCTGGAGCAGGAACGTATTAGAACATCAAATAGATAGTGGATTATATAACCGACAAGGAAAAGCAGTTAGTAATTTCCAATTGAAGCTCCCAGAGGCACAATCTGATTTAGCACAGCAGACATTAAAGGACCCGTATAATTTTGATTTCCTTACTCTGAGAGAAGAGTATGATGAAAAGGAATTGGAAGATGCACTGATTAATCAAATAACCCAATTTTTATTGGAATTAGGTACTGGGTTTGCATATTTGGGTAGACAGGTTCATTTGCATGTGGGAGAAAGTGACTTCTATATGGATTTGCTTTTTTACCATGTCCGGCTGCATTGTTATGTGGTTGTAGAATTGAAAACAGAAAAATTCAAGCCGGAGTTTGCAGGCAAATTGAATTTTTATGTGACAGCAGTTAATAAGCAAATGAAATCGGAGCAGGATAATCCGACAATTGGTTTACTTATTTGTAAAGATAAGGATAATGTTGTTGCGGAATATGCACTGGATGACATTTCACAGCCAATTGGGATTGCAGCATACGAATTGACAAAGGTGCTTCGTGAAGAATTAAAAAGCAGTCTGCCGACAGTGGAAGAAATTGAATATGAATTATCTGAGTAAATTGGCTTACAGGCTGTAAGCCAATTTGTAAAATCGAAATAGTACATAAAACGGTTAGTAAATTCAGTTTCATAAAATTTGAGGAATTACAAACAGAGGTGAAATTCAAATGAAGACAATAGATGAATTGATGTATTATTGTGAAGAACCAGAACCTGTTGGAGCGGTACTTTTGACTGGAGAATGGGGATGTGGAAAAACATATCTTATAGATAATGAACTGAAAGAAGCCTTGAAGGACAAGGCACATGTAATTCGCATTTCATTGTTTGGTATAACAACCATAGAAGGAATACATATGGCAATTAAGCAGGCATGGATTAGTGAATATAATAAAGATAAGAAATGGACAGGTGTGGTTAAAAAGCGAAATGGGGAAAAAAATAGCCGGTAAATTAGATTTTTTACCAGAGTGGATTAGGGGGATAGCAACTACAGATTGGTTGTCCTTTGTAGAAATAAAAAATGTGATAGAAGAAAAACACGTAGTTTTAGTTTTTGATGATTTAGAACGTTGCTGTTTAGATACTGTTGATGCTCTCGGCGCAATTAATGATTACTGTGAAAATCAGAAGTTTCATACGATTATTGTTGCAAATCAGGATAAGATGGGAATTTCTACAGAAACATCTGCTACTCCAATAGAATTTGAAATAGATACTTTTGAGAATGGAGATGATACCGATCCTGCCAAACGAACAACAGGGAAGATAAAGTACAAATCACAAAAAGACGCTGATGAATTGTCTTATAATGAAATTAAAGAAAAGATTATACACCGAGCGGTTCAGTATATCCCTGATTATGCAGGCATTGTAAATACAGTTATTGAAAAAACCAAATATCAAGATGAAAAGTATAAGGGTTTTGTGAAGGAATGTGAAGAGGGAATTTTAGAATTATTTGCTCCCGATAGAAATACTTATAATGAATCACAGAATAGTAAAAGACCGCATAATATTCGAAGTTTAAAATGTGCGATAAGAGATTTTTATCGAGTTTATGCGATTTTAGTAGAAAAAGGGTTTGAAGATATAGACAAAAGGTTTTATAGTTTTATCTCCTATATGATTGCATATAAAGCTAATATTGCAAAAGAAGGATACTATGGGACATTGTTTTCGGATAAGGAAGTTCAGGAATTATATCCGGCTTTTCAGAATCAATATATGCTTGCAACAGTGAAAAAATGGATACTTCGTGGTATATGGGATGTAGATGCCCTTACATATGAAATAGAAGTTATTCCGTCAAAGAAAAAAGCAGAAACGCCATCCGATATTGTTCGAACACATAGAATTATGGATGTTGAAGAAGAGGTGATTATAAAAGGATTTCCGCAGGTGGTTGAAATGGCATATGCAGGAGAACTTAGTTTAGATGAATATGTATATTTTATACAGAATAATTGTTGGGGAAGATACTATAATTTTGGATTCCCTTTAAGCGTGGATTGGGATAAAGTTCGAACCGGAGTTGCAACAGTAATAAAGAGCTTGTTAGATTCCAGAAAGGAAGGGCAGCAATTGCACTCTATTATTGGTACAGAGAGTAGAGAATATTTTACTGAAGATGAGTGGAATACCTACCAGCTTATTGCAGAATTCCAAAATGGAAATTTATTAATGTTTAGTAACAATAAAAATTTATACATTGAAGGGATGCGCGAAGACGCATTCACTGCATTTACGGCTTGTCAGAACAAACGATTTAATATGTTTGATGAAGAAATGGCGATTGTTACAGCAGAAGCATATGCAAAAGGAGATAATTCGACAAGGCATCAATTTTCTGGATATTTCAATGATATGTGGAGAGAAAATATTCTATTAAAAGATATAAACCCGGAAGAAAGTCTTTTGGGATTTAGAAAGTTGCATGAGTTGATGAACGTGCAAAAAGAAGGTTTTGAGAAAAGCGGAAAGGTCTTTGCGGTTCGCCATACAGAAGACTTTATAAAACGCATAGATGAAATGATAAAAAAATTAGAAGAAAGTCAAACACAAACTGAGTAGTAGGTATTAAGTATTGCAAAATGGTTGGTAACAAACCTCCAAGTCTCACAAAGATTTGGAGGTTTTCTTCTTCCAATTCTTAGAAGAAAGTAATTTCAGGACCAGATAATATATGGTACAATATCTTAGGAAATTCATTTAAAATATAGAAACGATTATTGAGAATAAAAGGGCTCTAGAAGTCATATGATGTGGAAGAAGGTGTTAGTTTGCGTTTATGGAGATATGATGAAGATGCGATATTACAAGAAGAGCAGAATGAACGTAAAAAGAGATTTCAGAAAATCGGAGAAGATGTATTTTCTTTTTTTCAAGATAAAGCTATTGCTACTGGATTTGAAGATAGAGAAGGACAATGGGAAATGTCCTGTGAAATTGTAGATGGAATTAGAGAAAACAAGCATGTGCTTGTTGAAGCTGGTGTTGGAATTGGAAAGTCATTTGCTTACATTGTACCAATTCTATATTATAGCAAAATTTATCATAGACCAGTAGTAATTGCGACATCGACAATAGCATTACAAGAGCAGTTGACTCATGATATAGAAAAAATTATGGACATGCTTAATTATGAAGTAGAAGTCCTTATAGCCAAAGGGCAAAACCATTTTTTGTGCAAAAAGCGGTTTGATGATTGTTTTACAAAAGAATTTATTGCAGAAAATGTGGAACACCAAATAATCAATGATGCAATCTGCAAATATGGGTATGAGAAGGCGGATTGGAATGTTGCGATTCCAGATGAAATATGGAACCGGATAAATGTGAAAGAATATAAATCACAATTTTGCAAAGATAAGTGTAGCTACTGTGGCTCTTGTCATTACTATAATTTGCGTCAGAAAATGATGTCTACACATGGGATTATTGTATGTAATCAGGATTTGCTTGCTGTGAATATGCATAAAAAAGCAAATTATCGAAGACAACTTATGAGTGAAGATATTGGAATTGTTGTAGTAGATGAGGCTCATAATTTGGAAAGTAAAGTCCGTTCATCTGTGACTTCTTGCATTTCACTTAAACAGTTGAAAGATGCAATGTATGGGGCAGGAAAAGCAGTTGATTCTTTTGATTCGGCATTTGCCAAAGAACTGGAAAACGCAGATTATTTGATAGATGAGGTTTTTAAATCACTATTGAAGCAAATGAATGAGCAGGACAAAGAGGCAGAAAAAAATGGTCAGGATATAGACCGATATTATGTAAGGAGTATTGGAGCAAATTTTGAAGAATTAAGAAATATTCTTGATGATATCCAGTTTAAAGCGTCAATGTCATTTGGTGATTTTATAGGTGATCATAGTAGGAAAAATTACGATGAAGAGGTAGAACAGCTTGAAGATTATGTTGCCTTTTTGGAGTCAATTATAAAAAGGAAAAATAGCGAAGATATTTTCTGGTTAGAAAGAGATAGGGGAAGTCGTGGAATAAAAGGAGTTCGTTTATATAAGTGTCCCAAGGAGGTTGACAAGATTACAAGGCGAATTATGTTTGGTGATTCTGGCTTACCAGTAATTTTGACTTCGGCAACTATTACAAGTGGTAAAAATGAAGATTATATAAAGAACTACACCTATTTTATTAATAACACTGGATTTCAGATTGAACGAAGTTTGGTATGCGAGCCTAAAATATCACCATTTAATTATGATGAGCATGCGAAGATTTATTATACAGAACATATGCCGCATCCTACACGTGAAAGAGACAAGTTTATAGAAGAAGGTGTTCGGGAAATTATAAAATTGCTCTATATCAGCAATGGAAAATCTTTAATTTTATTTACAGCAAAAACGGATATGCAGGCGGTATATGATAGATTGCAGAAGGAAAACTTGCCATTCAAGATATTGATGCAGCAAGGGAATGCAAAGCAGGCAGAGACTTTAGAGAAGTTTAGAAATGATACTAATTCTGTGTTACTAGGAACTGGAAGTTACTGGGAAGGAATCAATATTGAAGGTGTGTCGTTATCTCATGTAATTATCTTTAAACTACCATTTCCAGTAAGGGAGCCGATTATTGATTACAAGTACCAGCAGAGCAAGGATGGCTTAATGGAAGTGTCGGTTCCGGAGATGGTTATAAAACTAAAGCAGGGGATTGGAAGATTGATTCGGAGTGAGAGCGATAAGGGAATTGTTTCTATTATAGATTCAAGAGTTGGAAAAACGTCAAAGGCACCTTACAAGCAAATTATTTGGGAATCATTACCAATAAAAAGCAAGACAAATAAAATTGAAAAGATAGCAGCTTTTTACAGCCAAGTAGTAGAGCAACAGAAAGAGGAAAAATAGCGTGAAAGAATTTCATTTGAAGAACGAATTGTTATTACAGGCGTTTTGGGGCGGATATATGTGTAAAAATAATTGCCTAAAGCATTGCCAGGGTTATTTTAATGCAGATGCAGGAGATTATGGAAGAGGTTTTATAGAATATTGTATTGCACGAAATTTTAATATACATAGAGTACCGGGATATGAGCAATATTATTTAAAAGATGGTACAGAAATGAATATGCTTCACGAATATGGAAATTTGAAAGAGGCAGATATTGACGCCGCCTGTGCAGAAATTGATTTGTTATATCACTTTGTTCAAAAGGAATTAAAAAAGAGTACCTATGTAAAAAATGGAAAAATAAAATTGGTTCGATCTTTAAGACCTTTTGAAATAGAAGCTGTTACACCTCAATTGAAGGATCCAAATAATAGTACTATTACTTTGCCAGTGAATATAATGACATCGTATGCGCATGATAACAGGTTATATGGATATGGAAGCAGTATGTCAATAATTCGAGAATTGCCTGTTGAAAAAGTAGTTATGTTTGATGAATGCTTATTTCATCCGGAAAATGTGTGTGCTAATAGTATTCATGGTGGCGAATATGAGGTATGGGTAGTAGAAGATAATATGTTCGGAAAAATAGAGTTGGATAGAGCTTGTTTCAAATATGAAAAATTAGAGGATGCAGGCAATAATTATCGCAATTCAATGCGATATGGGATAGATGCTTCTTTGTATACGGATGAGAGAAAAATAACACGACCATGTGAATGGAATACATTTACAAAATGGTTAATCAGGCATAATACACAAAAAATTAAAGACTTATATGGAATGACTGATAAATAAATAGTATTGCAAAGAAAAGTGCGTTACGCCTAATATATGAAAAGGGAAAATCATAATTACTGATAATCGGTTTAAAATATGAGATTGCTACGATATGGATAAATGAAACAGTTGGAGGGAATGATTTTGATAGAAACATTTGTTAGCTGGTTTTTAGGTGTTATAAGTAATGGCATCGGCGAAAAAAGTAAAAGAAAACGAGAGATAAAAAACTTACAGGATAGTACAAGGCAAGAAGTTGTTAGAGAAGTAAAGAACGATTTATTGGCGTGTATAGAAGAAATGAATGAACAATTTAAAGATTTTGAAAAACTGAGAGAAAAAGGATTTCATAGCAGTTGTGATGAGTTTATCGAATTTTGTAATCAATACATAGAAGACCATTCTTATCATACAGCAAAATACAAAAAATTAGAAATGGATTTACCAGATGACGGAGGTTTAGATGAACTCTTACAAATTGTAAAGATGGAGAAGTTCTGTTTGGATATAACATCAAAAAATGTTATGAGTGATGTATATTTTCAAACGCTGGATGAAGAGAAGAAGAATAACATATTAGAAGAATTTAGAATGATGTCATTTAAATACTCTGAGTTATATTCAAAATATGATAGTGCTTATTTGAAAAGGGTATTATCAACATATGTAAATGGAAACGAGTAGAATCAAGCCTCCAATTTCCCAAAAGATTTGGAGGTTTTCTTCTGCCCATTTTTACAGGAAAGTAATTTCCGAAATAAGCAATCTATGGTACAATATCCTAGAAGTAATGAGAACGGTTGTTGGATCATAGAGAAAGAGCAGAACACAAATCACACATAGGTCAGTCAGACCTATATCTCAAAAACAAATCTAATCTTTTTCTATGGCAGGTGCAAAGTGATGCATGATGCTTACTTTTTGCCGGTCCGATAGAGGACTGTTGCATCATTTTTGAATTCAAGGCTTAACGGAAAGCCAAGGGTTGTGCATCTAAATTGCACACTCATGGCATATGGTTGATTGTATCAGGAATTCCTATGGCGGTTGGAAATGCAGTGGTAGGTCTGATATGCTGTATAACCATCATCGGAATCCCTTTTGGAAAGCAGTTTTTCAAAATTGCAAAATTATCCCTGATGCCATTTGGCGCAGAGGTAATCTGACTGGCAGGAGAGCATTTTTTTGTGAGTTTAAAAGAATAGGCAGGAAAGATGTGTGACATAACAAGGTTACAGATGGATGAGAAAGGAAAACACGATGAACATATATGATGAATTGGAAAATTTAAAAGCCAGGGCTCGATCCAATCCGGAACTTGCGCAGGCGTTGTTAGCCACGCGGGGAATGAAAAATCCGGTTTCCGCATTCTGCCGTATTGCACAGGAGCATGGATGCACCTTTTCCGCTATGGATCTGGTCTCTGCCGGTGAGGATTCTTACGCAGCAATGCGTCGCTCCACGAATGGAGGCGGCGAGAATTCGCCGCTGTTGCAGGGAGAGGATGATCTGTACGAGATGTTTTTAATTGAATTGACGTAAAAGATTACTGCAGAATGGAGAAGGCATGAAACCCAGAACACAAAAATCAATAGAATTATATAACACCCTCCTGAACCGTGGCTTTCCACAGGAGTTTTGTGAGCAGATTTCACTGAATCTGAACACAGACTGGACGGCACAGAGGATGCTTGGCTATTTGTCACATTACAGGAAACTTCCGATGGCAGAAATCGTGGACGAGATGCTGGCAATTCTAAGTGACCGGAACCGGATTATGCAGAAGCATGAATGGGAGAATACAAATGCGAAATGGAATGAATTTTTAAACCAGGGATTTCGAAAAGAGGATTGAAAAATAATATGAAAGAGGTTTTTTATGAGTTATTGGAAAAAATTTAAAAAGAAGTATATGGGGGATCGTGCGTTTTACCGCCATTATTTATTGCTGGCAGTGCCAATGATCCTGCAAAATGCCATCACGAATCTGGTCAGCTTTTTGGACAACATTATGGTGGGGCAGCTGGGAACGGAACAGATGTCCGGTGTTGCAATCGTAAACCAGCTGATTTTTGTGTACAATCTGGCAATTTTTGGAGCGGTGTCGGCGGCAAGTATTTTTGGTGCGCAGTATTTTGGCAATGGGGATCACAGGGGACATATGCATTCGTTTCGTTTTAAGCTTTATGCGACGCTGCTTGTGTCAGGACTTACCATGTTGCTGCTGCTTACGAAGGGATCGGATCTGATTTCCCTGTATCTGACGGATACTGCGGGAAATGGAGCAACCGATGTGGCACTTCAATATGGAAAGCAGTATCTGGTGATTATGCTGGTGGGACTGGTTCCGTTTGCAGTGAACCAGGCATATGCCACCAATATAAAAGAAACGGGACAGACGCTCGTTCCGATGCTGGCAAGTTTTGTGGCGGTGGGAACCAATGCAGTGCTGGATTATCTGATGATTTTTGGTGTGGGACCATTTCCGGAACTTGGGGTGACAGGGGCGGCACTTGCCACTGTGATTGCCCGGTATGTGGAAGCGGTTATTGTTGTCCTCTGGGCACATAGAAACCGGGAGAAGAACCGGTATCTGGAAGGGGCTTATCGCGGATTTGGAATCCCGGTGAGCGAACTGAAAACGATACTGATCAAAGGGCTTCCCCTGATGTTCAATGAGGTTTTATGGGCGGCGGGCATGACCACCGTGACCCAGTGCTATTCTGTGCGCGGACTTGATGTGGTGGCAGGGCTGAATATTGCCACGACGATTACCAATTTGTTTAACATTGTCTATATACAGTTGGGAGCGTGTATCAGTATTGTTGTGGGACAGTATTTGGGAGCCGGAGAACTGGAAAAGGCAAAAGACGCAGACAACAAGATGATTGTTTTCAGTGTCTTCTGCTGTGTGATTATGGCAGCAATCATGTTTCTCGTGGGGGGATTTTTCCCTGATATTTACAATACGACAGCGGAAATTAAGGATCTGGCTACAAAGTTTATCGCCGTTTCTGCGCTGATCATGCCGTTTTGTTCGTTTAGTCATGCGTCGTATTTTACGCTTCGTTCCGGTGGGAAAACGATGGTTACGTTTTTATTTGATTCGGTGTTTACCTGGGTGGTTGTTGTGCCGGTTGCATTTTTGCTGGCACACGGTACGGGACTTGGAATTGTAAGTGTTTATTTTCTGGTACAGGCCACGGAGCTGATCAAGGTCGTGATCGGATACTGCATGGTACGAAGTAACGTCTGGGTGGTAAAAATGGTATAGGTGATCGGGGATCAGAAACTCATGCTACGGCATTATTTATAAACAATTGTTAAATGTTTGAAAAATATTTGGAAAATGGACAACTTTTGTGAAAGAATCGGTTATAATAATTTCATCTGAAAATTTAACGAAAAATACATAGGAAGCGGATGGAATTATTATCATGGAACAGGAAAACAGAGTCAGAATGGAACGAATTGCAGCAGATCCACAGTCCGGGCTGTCTGCAGAGCAGGTAAAAAGAAGGTTTGCACAGGGAGAAAACAACTATAAAGTAGAGTCTTCCACGTTGTCGGTTCCGGAAATTGTGCGTTCAAATGTCTGCACATATTTTAATCTTGTATTTGCTGTGATTGCGGTTTTGCTTGCTATTGTGGGTGCATGGTCGGATATGCTGTTTCTTCCGATTATTGTGGCAAATACCTGTATTGGTATTATCCAGGAGGTACACTCCAAAAAGGTGCTGGATAAATTATCCATTTTAAATGCGCCGCATGCGGTTGTAATCCGTGACGGAAAGCGGCAGGAGATTCCAGCGGATCAGCTGGTGCTGGATGATATTGTGGAATTTTCGGCAGGAAGCCAGATTCCGGCGGATGCGAAAGTGGTATCCGGAGAACTGCAGGTGAACGAATCACTGATCACCGGAGAGTCGGATGAAATTGAAAAACGGGAGGGGGATTCCCTGCTTTCCGGAAGTTTTGTGGTATCCGGAAAGGCATGTGCACGTCTTGAAAAGGTCGGAAAAGATTCTTATATTTCAAAGCTGACCTTGCAGGCAACGAAAAGCAAAAAGGGAGAGCAGTCAGAAATGATCCGCTCCCTGAATTATCTGATCATGGTAATGGGAATTATTATCATCCCGATCGGGATTGCCCTGTTCGTGCAGTCGTTTATTTACAATGAGGGAACGTTTCATGACAGTATCACCGGTATGGTGGCGGCTATCATCGGAATGATTCCGGAGGGACTGTATCTGCTGACAAGTGTGGCACTTGCGGTTAGTTCCGTGCGGCTGGCACAGAAGAAGGTATTGATCCACGATATGAAATGTATTGAGACGCTGGCGAGAGTCAATGTTCTTTGTGTGGATAAAACAGGCACGATCACCGAGCCGGGGATGCATGTCTATGATTTTTCTGTTCTGGATGGGGCAGATCAGCTGGAAATTTCCCAGCTGCTGGCAGATTTTGTGGCAGCGCAGGAAAAAGACAATGCGACGATGGAAGCACTCAAAGCGCATTTCTCAAACGGAAGTGGTATGCGGGCAAGGGAAGTGTATTCGTTTTCTTCGGAAACGAAGTATTCCGGAGCCGTGATGAACGATGGGAAATCTTATGTGATCGGAGCACCGGAATTTGTTCTGCGGGGGCAGTTTGCCCAGTATCAGGAACAGATTGCCACCTACAGCAGCAAAGGCTACCGTGTGCTTGTATTTGCGCAATATGAAGGGACGCTTGACCGGAAACCGCTGACAGAGCCGGTATTTCCGCTTTGTTTTGTGATGCTTGCCAATCCGATCCGCAAAGGGGCAAAGGAAACCTTTACTTATTTTGCGGAAAATGATGTTGATATCAAGGTGATTTCCGGTGACAATCCGCTGACGGTTTCCGTCATTGCGGCAGAGGCGGGGATTGTGGGTGCGGAGCGTTTTGTCGATGCATCGACTCTGAAAGAAAAAGAAGATTATTATCGCGCCGTGGAAGAATATACGGTATTCGGCCGTGTGACCCCGAGCCAGAAGCGGATGCTGGTACAGGCACTGAAAGAACATAAAAAAACGGTTGCCATGACCGGAGATGGTGTAAATGATGTGCTGGCACTTAAAGATGCAGACTGCAGCGTGGCGATGGCCTCCGGCAGCGAAGCCGCTTCTAATGTGGCACAGCTGGTACTTTTAGATTCCGATTTTTCCAGAATGCCATCGGTGGTCGCAGAGGGACGCCGTGTGGTAAATAACATTGAGCGGACCGCCGCATTGTATATTGTAAAAAACATTTTCTCCATGCTGCTTGCCATTTTCTCCGTGATTCTGATGCTGGATTATCCACTGGAACCATCACAGGTATCGCTGATCAGTATGTTTACGATTGGTATTCCGTCGTTTGTTCTGGCACTGGAGCCGAATAAGGATCTGATCCGCGGACATTTCCTGACCAACGTACTTGTGCGGGCACTTCCGGCAGGACTGACGGATTTTATCGTAGTAAGTGGTCTGGTGATTTTCTGCCGGGAATTTCAGGTAGATCTGGATTGTCTGTCTACATCATGTACCATTCTGGTTGCAATCGTTGGTTTTATGATTCTGCACCGCATTGCAAGACCGATGAATACCGGACATATTGTAATGCTGGTTGGTGTGATTGCAGGATGGATTCTTTGCATGCTGTTTGGCGGAAGCTTTTTCGGAATTACGGGAATTTCCAAACAGTGTGAAATGCTGATGGTAATTTTTGCAATTATTACGGAACCGGTTCTTCGGTATCTGAGTCTGATTGTTGAGTGGATTTCTGCGAGATGCCGCATGATCCATGCCCGTTTTTCGAGGGCGTAAAAGTGGGGCTGGTTCTTGCATGCATATAAGGAATCGTATATAATAAAAGACATACTAGTAGAAAAGCAGGTGTGGATGTGCAGAAGAGAATCAGGCAGATAGCCGCAGGAAAATTCGAATCGGATCAGCCTTCGCTTTCTATTTCGGACGAGGAACTGTTTCTTACGGTTACAGAAGGACAGGAATATACCGGGGAATTTGAAATTACCAGTGAAAACCATATTCCGGTGAGGGGCATTGTCTACTCCACCCACCCAAGGATGGAGTGCCTGACTCCCCAGTTTGAAGGCGAAAATATACGGATTCGGTATCAGTTTCATAGTAAGGGTCTCGTTGAGGGGCAGGAGGAAAAGGGTGCGTTTGTGATTCTTTGCAATCAGAGTGTACACAGCCTTTCTTTTTGTGTATCCATATCCCGTTTATATGCGCAGACTGCCACAGGTGCGATTCGCAGTCTTTCGGATTTTACGGCACTTGCAAAGGAAAACTGGCAGGAAGCATATCAGCTCTTTTATCACAAGAGTTTTCCCAATATTCTAAAAGCAAAAGAGACAAAAGAAAAGATGTACTATCAGGGGATTCTTGCGGCAAAACCATCGTCGCAGAATCTGGAAGAATTTTTGGTGGCAGCCGGCAGAAAAGAACAGATCCATTTTACAATTTCTGAGACAGACTGCCGGTTTGATGCGCTTACCGAAAGCCAGCAGCAGAAGATCGAAATCAAAAAGAGCGAATGGGGATATTTGGAACTTGCCATCACCTCCGATGCCGCGTTTGTACAGCCGGCACAGACGCAGATTACTTCGGAGGATTTTCTGGGGAGTACGTTTGTCCTGAAATACATCGTGGACTATGACCGGATGCATGCCGGAAACAATTATGCCAAAATTACTTTTTCCTCGGTATATGAGACAAAGGTTCTGGAGATTTATGCGCACAAAGGGGAAAAACAAAAGTCCAAAGAACAAAAAGAACATGCCAAAATCAGGGAATGTCAGTCCGGGCTGGTAGAACTGTATGAGGCATTCCGCCTGAAAAAAATTGTGACAGGTGTGTGGGCAAATGAGTCGGTAGAACGTTTAAACCAGCTGCATGCCATGCTTCCGGATCAGGTGATGTATCCGCTGATGAAAGCACAGGCACTGGTGATCAATCACCAGAAACAGGAAGCGGAGTGGATTCTTGAGGAATTTAAACGGGAATGGCCCGATCACCATACACCGGAGTGGGGGTATTATCTTTATATTATGACGCTTCTGGAACGGGAACCGGCATATGTGGACCGCATGACGCATGAGATTGAAATGATTTTTCATGAAAATCCGGATTCTGCTTTGTTATTCTGGATTCTTTCGTTTCTGGAAGAGGAATATTACAACAACAGCGCGCACAAACTGCGTGCAATTGCGCACTGGGTGATGAGTGGCTGTGTTTCCCCGTACCTGTATCTGGAGGCATACGATCTGATCAGCCATGACCCGTATCTGCTCACAAAACTGGGAAGATTTGAAGTGCGGATTCTGCGCTGGGCAATCCGTCATCAGGTTCTGACGAAGGAACTGGCAGCACAGATTTTTGAAGTGGTGGAAATGAATCAGGGATTTCATCCGGTTCATTTTGAACTGATGCAGGCAGCTTACGGGACAGAGGGAAAACCGGAATATGTGGGACAGATCTGCAGTTACCTGATAAGAACCCAGCAGTTTGATACAAAATTTCACCACTGGTATGAAAAGGGAATCGGGCTTGAACTTCGGATTACCGGATTATACGAGGCTTATCTGATGTCACTGGATGAACGGGAGATTGCATCGGTTCCAAAAATTATCCGGATGTACTTTCAGTATGACAGTAATCTTCCCTATCGGAAGATGGCAATTCTTTACAACAATATCATTGCGTCAAAGGAAAGCGAACCGGAAATTTATGAACAGTATCGCCGGGTGATGAGCCGTTTTGCCATGGAACAGATCGAGCAGGAACATGTGGACGATAATCTGGCGGTGGTTTATGAGGACATGCTCGAACTGGGGCTGGTGAATGAAGAACTTGCAAAATGTCTTTCCAATATTCTGTTTGCGCATAAGCTGGTAATTATGCAGCCGCATATGGTCCGCGCGATTGTATACCAGAAGCAGATGAAAGATCCGCAGATCGTTCCGATTGTAAACGGATGTGCCTACGTGTCCCTTTTCTGCAGGGAATATGCCATTTTGTTTGAGGATGGGAAAGGCCAAAGATATATCCACAGTGTCCCGTACCGGTTGGATCCCCTGATGGATGCCGGATCGTATCTGGAGAAATGTACGGCACTGGCACCGGAGGAACTTCCGTATATTGTTTCCCATTTTGGGGAAAAGCCGGATCATCATATGTTTGATGCCAAAGAGGAAAAATTTTTCCGGAGAGTGCTGTTTGCACAGGAGCTGGATACGGAATACCAGTCGTATTTTTCCAGGGAGATTGTGCGTTATTATCAGAAAAAAGAGCAAAAACCCCTGGTGGAACAATATCTGGAACAGGCAGATTATGAGCAGATGCCGCAGGCGGTGCGTCAGTATATGATGGAATCCCTTGCGGACTGGCGGATGTATGACCGGTTGTATGAACAGATGCAGAAATATGGGCTGGATCAGATCGGATCATCGGCAAAGGTTGCAGTTGCCACCTATCTGCTGGATGCGATGGAAGAGAGGGAGCAGGACGAGGAACTGCTGCTTTTGTGTACAAGTGCGTTTTTAAACAAAAAATACAATGACAGGATTCTGCAGTATCTGAGTGATTTTTATTCCGGACCGGTTGAGACCATGCTTCGTTTATGGAGAGCAGCGCAGGATTTTGAACTTCGGACAAGAGATCTGGAAGAACGGATTCTTGAGCAGATGCTGTATACGGATATGGATCTTATGCAGGCACTGGAGGTATTTGCGCATTATTATGAAAGCGGTGGGCAGGAACTGATTGTTCTTGCGGTCATTACGGTATTTGCGCAGAACTATTTTGTAAAAGAAGCCGCGCTGCCACAACAAATCCTTGCCATAATACGGAGACGGTATCAGAGCGGAAAGAAACTAAATGATGCCTGTAAACTTGCCCTGCTCAAATCGTTTTCCGGGATGTCCTCTCTGCAGGAGGCACAGTATGAAGCCGCAGATGTGCTGCTGGCAGAGTTCACCGGAAGAAATATGAATTTTTCATTTTATAAAAGACTGGACCGGCGGCTGGTACAGAAATATCATTTGTATGACAAAATTTATGTGGAACACCGGACAAACCCCAAGAAAAATGTCGTGCTGCACTACAGCCGGGATGAGGACGGGGAGCAGTTTCACGAAGTGGATATGCCGAATGTCTATGCCGGTATTTTTGTGGAAACATTTGTGGTATTTTTCGGGGAGGAGATCCAGTATTACATCACCGAAGAATATAAAAATAAGGTCGTCTCGACGGAAAGTAATCGTCTGACCTGTAACGATATCTATGCACAGAAAGATGAAAGCAGGTACAATCTGATCAACCAGATGCTGATTTCAGAGACTTTATCCGATGAAGTTTCCATGTTTCAGACGATGAAACAGTACGCAGGATATGATGAGGTGACGAAAAAAGTATTTAAGCTTTTGTAAGCAGGATGGGAGAAGAGATGGAAGCCAATACCTGTTATCTTGGCATCGAACTGAACGACTCGTATGCCATGGTAAGTTATATGCAACCGAATATGGAAGAACCGGAGACGGTCAGCACGATTGCCGGCAGTGAAAATTACCGGATTCCCACGCTGCTTGCCCGACGCAAAAATGTCGGCATGTGGTATTATGGGGAAGATGCCGGAAGGATGGCAAAAACCAGTGAGGTGATTTGTGTGGATTCCCTTCTTCGCCGTGCCGCTGCATCGGAAGTGATTACCATTGCAAAAGAAAGTTATGATGCAGTAGATCTGCTGGCACTGTTTATTAAAAAAGTGATTGAACTGCCGCAGAAACTGGGAAATACTTCGCATGTGACCGGAATTGTCCTGACGGTGGATCACCTGACGAAAGAGTTGATCGGCATTTTCCGGCATGTGGCAGAACTTTTAGGATTGTCGCAGGAAACATTTGCGGTGATCGATGACAAGGAGAGTTTCTATGCGTTTGTCATGAACCAGGAGAAATCTTTGTGGATGCACGATGTGTTTTTGTTTTCCTGCGGGAAGAATGCCGTCAGTTCCTATGACCTTTCGAGGGATATGCATACGAAGCCGCAGATGATCACAATTCACGCAACCGGGGCACAGGAACTGGGAGAGGAGAAAGATGAGGCGTTTGCAAGGCTTCTGACTAACTGTTTTGCAAACCGTTCGGTATCTTCGGTTTATCTGGTCGGGGACGGGTTTGACGGAGAATGGATGAAACAGTCACTGGCAGTTCTCTGCCGGGGACGGCGCGCGTTTTTGGGACAGAATCTTTTTTCCAAAGGGGCATGCTATATGGCTCGCATCCGTGAAATGGGAGAAAACTGGCCATTCATTTACATGGGCGAAAACGAGATGAAATTTAATCTGAGTTTAAGTGTCGTGGAAAAAGAAAAAAAGAAGGTTTTAAATCTTGTCAGTGCCGGGAAAAACTGGTTTGAGATAAAAAATACATGTGAGGTGATCCTAAGCGGCACGCCGCAGGTGGAATTTTTAAAGCAGCTTCCAAGCAGCAGTACTCCCCAGATACAGACGGTGGAACTTGAGGATCTTCCGGTTCGTCCGGACCGCACGACAAGACTCCGGATTACGGCCAGTCCGGTGGCAAATGATAAGATTGAAGTGGAAATCCGGGATCTGGGATTTGGTGAATTTTTCCCGGCTACCGGCCGGGCATGGAAAAGTATCATAATGATGGGATAAACGTATGGGTGAATTATTACTTTGTCATGAAACAATTGCGGCTCTGCCCTATTATATTGAGGAAACCGGGATAAACATATATTCCATGGAAGAACTCAGCTATTATATTTCCGGAAATGTGTATCTTTTAGATCATTCCTTCATGTGCGAGAGTTTATGTACATGGGTGGAAAAACAGATGCATCGTGTCGAACTCGCACAAAAACTCAGGGAGAATATCCGCACGGAAGGAAAATTGTCCGATTTTGTTTTTGCCATATTGCAGGATACGGCATACTGTACCATGAAAGAAATGCAGGAGATCGTTTTTGCGGTACGGCAGATGGAACAGAAGTCGGATTTTGAATGTGATAAGATCCGGGCAGACCAGCTGATGGAGAAGGAAAAATATCTGGCAGCTATTTACCGGTATAAACATCTGCTGGATGAAGCAGATACGAAAGAAACCAGTGAGGTTCTGTGGGGAAATATCTGGCATAACCTCGGAACGGCGTATGCACGTCTCTTTTTGTTTGAAGAGGCGGGGCGCTGCTTTGAGAAGGCATATGCATTGAATAAACAAAAGGAATCTCTCCGGGAGTGCCTGATGTGCTGCCGCTGCAGGCATGATGAGGAAGCGTTTGCGGAAATTGCAAAAAAATATCAGGTGGAGGAGAGAAATCAGCAGGAAATCAAAAATGAAATTTCCATCGCATGTAAGAGCGAAAAACTCGAACAGTTTGAATCCCATCTGGAAGAATTAGCGCAGCTGACCGGGGGTGCCCAAAAGGTGAAGGCAAGGAAAGAAGTAATGGATGTGATTGTTCAGTGGAAGAAAGATTATCGAAGGAGCTGCAAGGTATAACATATGATTTTTTCAAATTTATTTCATAGAAAAAAGAATAAAGAAAGTGAGACAGGAAGTTTCTCACAATATGATCAGAGCGAGTATGCAAAACTTGAGACAAAAAACATTGTAAAAGAATTGAATCTGTCGGACGCGGCGCAGGCAAAGAAATATGTAGTGGATTTGTGTAAGCAGATGATTCAGGCGTCTAAGGATATTGAAGACAGTAAATCGGAATATCAGCTGGTGACAAATTATCTGACAGATATTCAGATTCTCGAAGACCTGACGGACGCAGAGCGTAAACCGATTCTTGAGTGTGCCACACAGGTTGCAAAGCTGGAAAAGCAAAGAACCGATTTTCTGAAAACCAAATGCCGGCTGACAGATACGCAGTTTGCGCAGATGCAGGAGGAAGAAGAGAATCTTCCGGGAGTGATCCGCCGGCTGAAAGCCAATGAGGCAGATCTGGATGCGATCAAGAGAAATATGGCATATCTGGAAGGAAAAAAATTGGAATGGTCCATGCAGCGGTCAGATTCCGCAAAGGTACAGAAAGTAACCCGTACCGCAGCATGCTATCTGTTAGCTGTATTTATTACGTTGTTTGCTTTTGTGGGAATACTTTCCTGGTATCTGAACAGGGATCTGCAGCTGGTTTTCACCATTATGGGATTTGCAGCTGTGGGAGCGGGCGCGTTTATTTTGATCCGTTATCAGGATTCTACAAGAGAGATCCGTCAGGCGGATGTCAACCGCAATCAGGCGATTACTTTGGAGAACCGGGTAAAGATCCGCTATGTCAATACGAAAAACGCGGTGGATTTCATCTGTGAAAAATATCATGTCCGCAATGCGAAAGAACTGGAATTTTTATATGGACAGTATCAGGAGGAAGCGCGGGAAAAGGAAACATTCCGTAAAACCAGTGATGATCTGGATTATTATACGCAGAATCTTCTGCAGTATCTGACACGGCTGCGGATGTATGATACCCGTGTATGGCTGACACATGCAAATGCGCTGGTCGACAGCCGGGAGATGGTAGAGCTGAAGCATGAACTGCTGACAAGGCGGCAGAAACTGCGGGCACGTATGGAGTACAGTGTGGGAAGTATCCATGAGATGAAGGGTGAGGCTCTCAAAAATATGAGCAAGCTCGGAAACAATGCTTATCAGCTGGAGCAGATCATCCGCAAGATTGAAGCGATGAATCCGGTATTTAAGTAAAAATAATAGTGATTTATTGCGTTTTTTTTGAGATAGCCGCCCGGTGTGAAAGGGGCGGCTATCTCCTGTCTTATCGTGTAGTGTTTTGCATACAGTCAAAATTGGGATTGAAAGCATAGTAGTTTTTGCTGTCCAGTTCTTCCTGCAGCAGACGAAGAGCCTCGCCAAAACGCTGAAAATGCACAATTTCACGCTCGCGCAAAAAGCGGATTGGATCAGCAACTTCCTGATCTTTTGCCAGACGCAGTATATTGTCATACGTTTTTCTTGCTTTTTGTTCTGCTGCCATATCTTCCACCAGATCAGCAATGGCATCACCACTTGACTGAAATTCGGTAGCGGAAAATGGAACTCCACCCGCAGCCTGCGGCCAGACACCTGCGGTGTGATCAATATAATATGGTGCAAATCCGGAAGCTTCCAGTTCTTTGGCGGAAAGTCCGCGCGTCAGCTGGCGAACAATCGCACCAATCATTTCGAGGTGAGCAAGTTCCTCGGTTCCGATGTCAGTAAGTACACCGGCAATCCGCGGATTTGCAAAAGAAAACCGCTGGGCCAGATAGCGCATGGAAGCTCCCATTTCGCCATCGGGACCACCGTATCGTAATACCCTATAATGCCTTGAAACCCGCTAAATTACAAGCTTTAGGAACATATCGAGACTTGTGTTTCCGCGGTCAAACACGATGTGGTCAACGACATTACGCATCATGTTTCCTTTCTGGACGTAATCTGCGGAATCATCCTGTAAGACTGTAAGCAGAGCAGAAATGTTCTGCTTCATTTTTTTGTCCATTTCTTCTTTAGACATGTCGGTGTTTGAAATCGTCAGCAGTTTGATATTTTTTTCAATGGCTACACGTTCTTTCAAGAGCGCGGCTTTGTTTGCTTTGTATTCCTCTAATGAGTCAATCTCATTCAAATAGGCGGCTTTGATCCGCTTTTCTTTATTTTCCACTTTTTGTAACTGCTTTTCAAGATCCGCGAGTTTGGAGTCTGCATCAGCGGAGGCAGAGGAGATTACCGTATAAACGATTGCAGGAGAGTGCAGGATGCTTTCCAGATATTCAATCACCATTTTTTCAATGGGGTGGATGCCTATGTAGTGCGATTCGTTGCAAAATCCCTTTGTGTATTTCCAGCATTGGAAACCTCTGCTGTTTTTTGTACCGGAATATGCAAGCGTGCCACCGCAGGAGGAGCAGATCAGCAGGCCACTCAGCCAGTGTTTGGCGGTGGATACATCTCTGGACTTTGCTTTTCGCATATTCATGGTAAGGTGTTTTTTGATTTCTTCCAGTGTGGCTTTATCCCACAAAGGTTCCCAGTTGCCTTTGGTGTATATAACTTCATCTGCCGGTTTTAGTTGTCGCCCTCGGTCCGTATAGTTCCACCGGGAGATACCGGCATAAAACGGATTTTCCAGTACATAGCGCACGCCGCGAGCATCCCAGAGGTTTCCATGTTTCGTGCGGTAGCCATGCTCGTTGAGTTTTCGCGCAATCTGCAGCAGGGAAGAGCCAGAGAGCAGCAGATCTTTCATCATGATCGGGATCTGTACGGTTTTCGGATCTTTTTCCGGAGGTTTTTTATTGCCCGGGGACTGGTAGCCGATCGGGGCATCCCCTTGATAATGTCCACGTAGCGCATTTTGTGTCATGCCGCGCATCACTTCCCCGGACAGGCGGATCGAGTAGTATTCGTCCATCCACTCGATGATCCGCTCGATCAGGGAGCCAAACGGTCCGTCGATAAGTGGCTCGGACACACTCACCACATCGACGTTGTTCTTTTTCAGGAGTGATTTGTACACAATGGATTCCTCCTGATTCCGGGCAAAACGGGAGAATTTCCACACGATGATCGTATCGATCGGGTGCTCTTTGGACTTCGCCAGCGCAATCATCTGTTGAAATGCAGGACGTTTGTTTGCTTTCCGACCGGAGATCCCGTTATCCTGAAAAATATATTCCATGGGGATATCGGTGTGGTTGGTTTTCGCATAATCCATCAGCAGACGAAGCTGCGCATCCGGGGAAAGTTCTTCCTGCTTGTCGGTGGATACACGGATGTAGATCGCGCCGGTTTTGCGTTCAGATAAGGTTTCTTTCATAGCATATGCACCTCTTTCTCTATATTGTATTGGTTTTTGGGTACAAAAATAACAGCTCACATCAAACGGATGTTCCGCTTGCGTAGCTGCTCCGAGAATGATACAATGTGCTTGTCTAGGGCATTGTATCTTCGGAGCAATGTTGACCGCTCTGGTGTTCCAGCACTGGAGCGGTTTTATATTATTTTATTATTTGTCAGATATGTGTAATTCATAAGAATTTGATTTTTTAATTCTTGTAATAATGCCTTCATTTTCGAGATCTTTTATCATTTGTTGGACACTTGATTTAGAAACAGATGGCAATCTAGTATAGATGTTTTTTTGAAGTATTCCGTCGTCTTCCTGAATTATTTGTATAATTTTTGATATAGTATTGCGTTGTTGAATCTCAGAATTTATGCATTCTTGTATCATATCTGCATATGAAAAACAACTATTGTTAGAATTATGTAGATATTCATACATGTCTTGAAAGTAAATAGTTCCGCCTTTTCCTTTTGAGTATGCATATTTTTTTGCTTTTTCAAAAGCAATAAGAGCTTGATTTAATAAATCTACACGTTGTGATGAATCATCGGTCTGATTTGCAGATCGATATAGATTTTCAAACTGATTTACAAGAATGGAAAATTCTCTGTCATGCGTTTGCATAAATTCAAAAGCTAATTCTTCTTCCTGTTCTGTTCTGTGAAACTTTGGATTATTGGAGTCTTTTTCATTTTGAACAGCATTTTCATACCCTAATTGCATAAGGTACGGAATTTCTTCATCTGAAATTAGAGAACCATCTGTGTGAGCGATGAAATTCTCGGTTTCTATATATTGGCTAGAAGGTGTTTCTTTTTCGATAGTTGTATTTTTAACAGGTGTGTGTTTCCTCGATTGATTGTTAAAAGCAATCTTTAATAAAATAATACCAATTACCAAAAAGATCAAAATAAACGATATGTATAGAACAAGGTTAGATTGATCGGAAAAACAAGTTATTATGCCGCCAAAAGAACCAAAAAGAAATATTATTCCGAAAAATCCACAAAGCAATTTTATAATAAATGTTAGTATTTTTCTCATTTTAGCTACACCTTTATTTTATAATTTTTTAAATTTCATAATTTCTTCACAATATCCTGCAATTCTTGCTATTTGACTTATAGGTACGCCCGGATTTTCTAAAATTAATTCGTCCGGTATAAGTAGCTCAGCGGCGAATGTGTTCGCTTCGTTTTCCATCTTATTGATTGAAAATAGGGTTTTTGATCTCAAAAATGGAGTCGATGCATTGGGATGTAAAATAGCATGTCCTAGTTCGTGAGCACATGTAAATTTTTGCATATTATCATCTAAATTGGCATTAATATGTATCTGTTTCATTCGTAAAGGCTTATTATAATATCCATTAATTGTTCCAAGTTCTTCGTAAAATATGGATATATTCATGCTATCAGCTAATTCGAAAGGATCATCTGTGCCATATTTTTTTATTAAATTATAGACTATTTTTTGAATATCCAAAATAGAGATCACATCCTATTCATTCGTTCTATATTTTTTAGGTGTAAACTTTTGTTTAGCATTGATCTTGGCAATCTGTAAGCTATGTTCAAGACTCACTTTTAATAACTCTCTTGTTTCATCATCTAATGGTTGTCCAGAAAACATCAGTGTTTTTTGAGATTCTTCTAAATCTGCAAGTGTGCTTTCAAGGCGTTTAGCGATATCACGTTTGTCTTTCGAATTCAAAGTGGTGTTTTCTTCAACTGTTAAATCAGAGTTTGCCATGTCATTCATATCAGCATGGAATAGAGTGGCAAGTTCTTTTAATTTTTTTACAGGTGGTTCAGATACTCCAGATTCCCATTTTTGTATTGTTGTATATGACTTGTATCCGAGCATTTCAGCTACATAATCTTGCGAAAATCCATTTTTAATTCTTAAATATCTTATATTATCTCCAAGTCCCATATGCGTTCTCCTTTCATGGCTATAGAATACTATGAATAAGAAAAATTTTCAAGCATAATTGCAAAAAATATATAAAAACTTGAAAAAAAATCAAGTTACCTATTGACACATGAATTACTTTCATGTATGATGTGAACATGAAAATAATTCATGTAAAGGAGGCGAATAAATGGCAAGTGAGGAATTGCAGTTTACTATAAAGGAACTGCGAGCAAGAAAAAATGAGACACAAAAGCAAGTAGCAGATAGCGTTGGAGTATCAGCCCAAACATATAATTCATGGGAGAAAAGTATTTCAAATGTTTCTGTAAGTAAAGTGAATGCGCTTGCAAAACATTTCGGTGTCAAATTGACACAAATTTTTTTGAATTAAACATGAAAAAAAATCATGTATAAAGAAAGGAGATGAGAGAGTGAACGAAGAAAAGAGCGATAAAGTGAGATATTTCATAATTGGAATATCCATCATATTAAATTCTGTCGGAGTTATAGCAAATTCAATTGCAATAATAATGAGATTATACCAGTAAATGCTGATATGAATGCAAAAATCATTCCAACGATGCCAATCCAATTATTTGACCACCATTCAGATTTACTCTTTGACTGGACATATGCTTTTCCTTGGTCTGTTATGTGGTAATCAGAGTATTCGGCTTGGTAGCCGTTTGGATATCCAAGACTATCCCGTTTAATATAGTTTGAATCTATAAGTGCGGAAAAAGCATCATCTGGAAGGTTTTTAATTTCATCATCAGTAAGAGAGTAGTTTTTGTTGAATAATTTTAATATTTTGTATGAATCTTTTGAAATCATGTTGTTGGCTCCTTTTATTCTTAAGCATAATATCACAATTATATGGCAAATGGAAGGATAACACGGATTAGAGAGGACACAAAGAGCAGAAAATTAGGCTACAAAAATAATATTTCATATTGTGAAGGAAGGAGGATGAGAGAGTGATACATCATTACATTACCAAGTATAGAGAAAATGGAGTTCGATATGCAGAGGCATGGATTCAGATAAATATACTTGGCAAGGCAATATGTTTTTGGAAAAAAAGAATCGCAATTTGAGAGCCACTTAGAAAGTGACTCTCGGGAAAATTAAATTTTTTCCCATTTACGACCTTTTTCCTGTGTTGGTGGAAGACGGTCTCCTGGGTCAATAGTTACTTGGCGTGCATGAGGTACCTCGCCGCCACGAGGACCAACTTCGCGGTATTCGCCTTTTGGTAAATTATCGGTTCCAGGTTTATGGAGTTCTTTACCCATAGTAGTATTCTCCTTTCATGATACTCGGACGCGGTAACGTCCTGTAAGGAGATTATATCACAAATGGAAGATACAGAATTTAAGAACTACGTACAGGCACAGTTAATAACCTATTAACAGGAGGTGGGCTTATGGCAAGATATCCAAAGAAAGCTACATACAGAACCTTTGTGATCGATTCTAAAACCGGTGAATGGAAACAAATTGATCCCAAGGATATACCTCAGAACAAAATTGATGAGTTGTGTGACAAGTTTGCGCTTGGAGCAGGTTATAAGCGCGTAGAGTAGCCACTGCGGTGGCTGTGCGGACAAGCTATAAAGGAGAGAACATGAAAAAAAGAGTTTTTGAAATAGGAGTCGCAATTATGATGTTTGGTGCAACTGCGATGGACTCGGAAGGAGTTGGCTGGATAATTGCCGCAGGAATGGTAATTGCTGGCGCGGTGATCGCACATGTGGCATACACACTCGAGAGAGTGGAAAGAGAGCGGAAGGAAACCGAGCACCGTATACAGCAGCTACGGAAAGCCAGTTGAAAGGAGAAAAATGCACATCAGTGGAATAAAGCGTATGTATCCGCAATATCCGAATAAAGCTTCGAATCTCACGTACCCGCGAAAGGAAAAGAAAAATGATGGGGATTTCAAGGAAGTGTTGGATGTGGAAATAAAAAAGATGGAATCAGCCGACCAAAGCAATGATTCCATCTAATTGGGGGGTTGTTTCTCTCGGGAAACAAAAGAAAAATAAGCATTAAAAATGCTATGCCTTTATTTTGCAAGAAATATATTTAATGTGCAAGTGAAAAATATGAATTTACGTCAAATCGAATCGCTTGTAAGTGCGTATTTGCACTGCAAGGACGCAGAAAAGATTCTGAACAATGCAGGATCATTTATTTACACTGAAGCAGCGTGTCCGCTTATGGACGAGCCGATGGAGCAGATCTATGCGGCACTGATAGACGGACAGGATGATGAGACAGCGGACTGGATCTATGACCTGCTGCAAAAAGGTGAAGCAAAGGCAATTTATGATCTGCTGCAGGAAGGAGCCGATAATGGAAACGATCCCGGATAATTATGATTTCTTCCGGATGCATGAGGATGAGCAGGACAAATGGCTGGAACAACGGCCGGTGTGCGTCTGCTGTGGGGATCATATTCAGGATAATTATTGTTATGACGTTGGCGGAGAAATCTACTGTGAAGATTGTATGGTTTCATGCTTCCGGAAGGTGGTGTGATGTATTACAGACCCTGCCCCTATTGTGGGGCACATCTTGATCCGGGTGAACCATGTGATTGCCTGGAAAAGAAAAAGGAGAACAATAAAAACATCCTTGCAGCATATAGAAGTGGCAGGGACGGACAGATGGAAATGAAGTTGGAGGATATGATGTATGGCACTTAAATCGTGGGAAGAAATGCGCAAAATTGACGTAACTCCATATTGCCAGGAACGGGATGGAATGACGTATCTAAATTGGGCGAAATGTATTGATCTGCTGCATGAGAATGGTGCAAAGAAAGTTTACTGGTTGCCGATTCCGGATGAGGGAACGGGAAGTTCTTTGCGCATGGTTTCAAAAGATTTCACAGATAGTAAAGGAAATACAAATCGATGTTATGAGACACGAATTAAGGTTGTAATTGATGAAAATGAGTATGAAATGCAGTCGCCGGTGATGAATGGCTCCAATCCGGTCAAGGATAATTCCATGAGCCAGCAGAGGGTATGGAACAGTATGTGCCGGTCCTTTGTAAAGTGTGTGGCAATTCATACGGGGCTTGGATTTAACCTGTGGCTCAAAGAAGAAATGCAGCCTTTTAACAACATCATTCCTCGGAATGAGGAGAAGCCGAGCCCGGCAAATATTAAGATACTGAAAGACCTGTGCATCAAACATAAGGTGAATCTTGAATACTGGATCACGAGCAACGGAAAGACTTGGGACAGTTTATCAGTAGAAGATGTTGGTACAATGCTGAACAGTCTGAAATCGAAGTATGGTGATGACTGATGTATACGATGGTAGATGTGAAGCAGTACCGGGAAAACAGTGATGGAACAGATCTTGTTGTTTCCGTTCCGGGAATGAAACTTGGTGGTCTGCTCCAGAGAAAGAAGATCAAGAATGCAGAGATCCGCTTTGATGATGGGCGGCATATCTCTGCGGAGCAGAGGAAGAAAGCATATGCAACGATCCGGGATATTGCAGACTGGACAGGCTATCCACCGGAAGAAATGAAGGAACGGATGAAGTATGAGCATATGATCCGTACAGGAGATCCTTATTTCAGCCTTTCTAACTGTTCGATGGATACCGCGCGGGAGTTTATCAATACGATCTTGGAATTTGCTTTAGAGTGGGGAATCCCACTTTCAGACAATGCGATTGACCGGACGGATGATATCGGGCGGTATCTGTATTACTGCCTAATGCATAAAAAGTGTGCCATCTGCGGCAAGGATGGGGAAATCCATCATGAAGATGCAATCGGTATGGGAAATAACCGCCGGAAGGTGGATGATTCGGGTTATAAGAAGATCTGCCTGTGCAGGGAGCACCATACGATTGCTCACCAGATGGGAGTGATCCGGTTCCGGCAGATGTATAAGGTGTATGGAATTGTTGTGAAGGCGGAATGAAAATGACATTTGAAAGGTGGCGAGAAGTGCTGATTCGGGAGGTGGAGTGATTGGATGGCAACTACATAAAGCTGAGCCGCGGGCTACTGGAATGGGAATGGTACACAGATATCAATACAACCCGGCTGTTTATCCATATGCTTCTGAAAGCCAACTGGAAGGATGGAAATTTCAAAGGGACAACGGTTCCACGTGGATCGTTTGCCTCATCCATCGGGAAGCTGTCGGGCGAAACAGGGCTTACGGAGCGCGAAATCCGCACCGCAATTTCACATCTGAAAAAGACAGGCGAAGTGACAAGCAAAACGACAAACAAATTTACTGTATTTACAGTGGTTAAGTACGATTTGTACCAGACAACCGACAAGCAAAATGACAGGCAACCGACAGGCAACCGACATTCTAACGACATTCAAACGACAACAATAGAAGAAAAGAAAGAAGGGAAGAAGGAAAGAAACACACCCCCTATATCCCCCGTGGAACGGTTTGCAGATTTTGCCGCAGCCTATCCGAAAACCTGCATTGGTTATCTGGCAGAGACGGAATACTGCAATGCGGTTGATGCCGGAGTGTCGGAAGCTGGCCTGATTGCAGCGGCAGAGAATTATGCTATTGCCTGCCAGCGGAAAAAGACACCAGCCCGGTACATCAAGAACCCGGAGAACTTTTTGAAAGAAAACCTGTTTATGCAATACCTGGAAGGAGTGGATGATGGACCAGCAGATGAAAAACATGATCAACGGAATACTGGAGCGCGTGAAAAATCGCTCAACGAACTGCTTGAAGAACGAGGATGTTCCGGATGTTTCGAAGGGTTCTGATGTGTGCCCAGTCTGCAAGGGCAGCGAATGGATTCTGACCGAAAAGGACGGTATTGAAACAGCCGTGCCGTGTAAGTGCCGGGAGCGTGCGATCATGTTGCGGCGGCTACGGTTTGCGGATATCCCGGAAGCATTCAGGGGAATGGAACTGAAAACATTTCGGATGGATGTGTACCGGGAGCGGGACAGCAGGAAGAAAGTGTCGGATGCCTGCCGGATCATAAAAGCGTACCTCGGGGATTTTGAGAACCAGAGGGAGCAGGGGATGGGACTGTTTATCTGGTCCCGGACAAAGGGCAGTGGGAAAACAAGGATTGCGGCAGGGATTGCAAACGAGCTGATGAAAAGCTACGCAGTCAAATTTGCGGTATCACTGACCATCCTGCAGGAAATCAAGAATACATGGCGGCGGGACGCGGAATACAGTGAGAGCCGTTTGCTGGATGCACTCTACACCACAGATATCCTGGTCATTGATGATTTCGGAGTGGAACGGCCGGCAGACTGGATCAATGACAAGCTGTACCAGATCATCAATGAGCGTTATATAAACCGGAAAGTGACGATTTTCACAAGTAATGAATCTCTGGAAACGCTGCAGTATGATGACCGCATCACGAATCGGATCAAGGAGCGAACCTACCAGATCGCATTCCCGGAAGAAAGCGTGCGGGATCATATCGCAGAGCTGCATCAGGAGGACATGATCCGGAAGCTGATGGACGGTTGAAACACCAGCGAAAGCAAAAGAAACCACCATTGCAAGTGCGGAATTATAGTTATCACAAAAGCCATGTTCTTAACTTGCCGACACCGGGGCGGCAATCGCCCCATTACCAAAAGGGGTGAGAGAAATACATAAAAGCAATAAGGACAAACGTCTGGAGCGTGAAAATATAAAGCTGATCGGGCAGATCCAAGGATACGAAGATTCCAAGCCGGAATATCGGGACCCGAAAGCATACAAGAAATTTAAGGCAGAGCCTACTTACTACGGCAGTGGCAGGATTTGCAGCTATGGGGACAAGACGAAAGTCTGTGATCCGAGTTGCAGATTTTGGAACACCTGTGTAAAAGGGAGGAATGCTGGAAAGGAGAATAAATGCACAGAGTAACACAAAGGGCGCAACTGATACCGACGAGCGTATACCGCAAGGAACTTGCAAAGGCACGCCTTGGGGATAATGTTGCGAATCACATGGGATATATATTTACAGCAATCCTGTATGACAAGTTTGATATGACATTTAAGCAGGTTACGAACTTTTATAGTAAGACAGTTGAGCGTCGGATGGCATGGCAGGACGATGATAACGAAGAAGTCACAAACGAAAGCATGATGCAGTATTGCGCGAAAAAGAAAATTGATGTGGTCAAGTGGGTGAAGTCGATTCCGATGCCACAGAAGCTTTACATGGCGGACGTCCAGAAAGGGCGAGCAGTGCTTGGGGCTGACCGGAACATCGAGAGCGCACTTGCATCTACGATGTTCCTGACGATCCCAACGCTGAAAGAAACATACCGGTTTTCGAATGCCAAGAAAGTGGGTTGCGTATTACATTGATTCCTATTGGAGAAAACAGCCGAAGAGCAAAGAACACTATCTGTCCGATGCGATTATCCGGCAGACATTTATCGAGGATGAACATTGGGACATTGTTACAGGAGAGGCGGTGTAAAGATGAAAGAAGAATTATTGAAAATAGCACAGGAGAGCTTGTCTTCAGATGAGGCGGGTGAAATTGTTAAAAGAAAATTCATGAAGGCATTGGAAAGTGCAATTGAGGATGCTTTTCGCTGGGGAGATGCAAAAGCTGCCATTGAGAAAAAGGTAAAAGAAATCATGGTCCCATATATTGAGACTTATGATTTTTCAGAATATCTTCCTAAACTTGATTCTGTGTTAACAGAAATTGTTAATTCGGATTTCTGCATTGGCAATAAAAAGGTTTTGGAGAATTTTAAAAACCTTATGATAGAGCCGGAGCAGAAAGAAATCAAACTTACGGATTTATTCAAAGCATGGATTAAGCAATGCGAAAGGGATATCGACACAGACGACTTAGACATTGATTACGATGATGGCGTTTCTTATCAATCCGTGGATTGCGAAATGCGGTTTGAGCTGGAAGATAAGCCATCATGGAGCAGTATGCAAAGAGCAGTTATCACATTTGAAAATGAGCATGATGAAAAACTGAATGTTGAAATTCCTGTGTCAAAGTGGATATGGGATAACGGAAAAGAAGAACCATATAAACTTTCAGTATATAAGGACCTGACGATTTCATCGCTTAGAAATTTGAATGAATTTGAGGTCTTGCTTTTGAGATTATCCAGAGCCGGAACCGCAATCATTATTGATGAGGAATATGATGAAGGTTATATTCATCCAGAAAAAGAACCAGAAGCGTCGTTTAGTTAGGAGGCAGGTATGATCGAGTGTATGAGAAACGCGGCGTGTGAGCCGAAAACCAATGCAGACCGGATCCGGAACATGACGGATGAGGAACTGGCGAAGTATCTGCCGATGGTTTCTGACTTTATTTGTCAGCCTACGGAATAATGTATAAAAAATACTATTATGACTCATTGTGGAGAATGTGAAAAGACAGAAGAATGTGCTATGAAGTGGTTATGTGCAGAAAGTGAGGGCGAACATGGAGAATAGATTTTTATTCCGCGGCAAGAGGATTGATAACGATGAATGGGTACAGGGAGTGCCGAGTTACGGTGAAGATGGCAAGATTGAAGAAATTGAGGTATGGGATGGAGAGGACATTACTTTTTATCCGGTATTTCCGGGAACCATCTGCCTGTGCACTGGACGGACAGATCGAGATGAGAAATTGATATTTGAACACGATGTAATTGCTTATCTTGACACATATAGCACAGAAAGCGGATATGCAGAAGCAGATTGTGCCGGTGAAGTTGTGTGGGATGAAGAAACATTGTCTTTCCAAGTGACAAACAGATTATCTGCTGAAAGCTGGGAAGTCCTTGGCGGGGAATGTAAAGTGCTTGGAAATGCGATTGAACATCCGGAATTGTTGGAGGTGTAGGATGACATATCTCGTATACATGAATTACATGATGCTTGTTTTTATGTGCGACTATATGCAAATCCTTCCAAGTGAATTTATAGGAATCTTGATTATTTTGGGTTATGTGGCACTAGCCGTACACATTTTTTTGAAGGGCAAAAGAAAGGAGAAAGGAGAATGAGCGAAGAACTTAAACCATGCCCGTTTTGTGGTTGCCATGATCGCAGAGTAGGCGTGAGAAAAATGGGAAACAAAGGATATAGGATTATATGCGGTAAATGTGGATGTGCTGGTCCGTATGTAAAAATTAAAGAATTTCCTAACAAGATGGACGCGCAGGGAAAAGCAAAGGAAACATGGAACAGGAGGGTAAAGATCGAGATTGTGAAAGGCGGTGGAGTAGATGCGAAAACCGATTCCTAAATCCGTAAGGAAACAGGTGTATGCGAAATACGATGGGCATTGCGCTTATTGTGGCTGTGAAATACCGGAGAAAGGTTTTAACGTAGACCATTTGCATTGCCTTAGAAATTATGAATACACAGAAATAGACGTGCATGATATAAAAAATCTTATGCCGTCCTGTGGTTCGTGCAATCGGTATAAGTCAACGATGGACTTAGAGGACTTTAGAAAAGAGCTGCAAAAAATACCAGACCGGCTGAAAAGAGATGTGTGTACATACAACATTGCTCTGCGGTATGGCATGGTGCAGGAAAACAGAGAACCGATTAAGTTCTATTTTGAGAAAGTGGGTGAAGCGGATGCCTAAATGGAATGCAAGTGTAGGATTACAACTTACGATTGACTATGAAGATATAGAGGCAGACACAGAAACAGAGGCTATTCAAATTGCGAAAGACAGAGCATTGGAAGGTATTGATTATTACAACTGTGAGTGCGATACTTCCAATCCAATCGTATATTGCTGTTACAAGGAGGATTCGGATGAGTAGAGTGTTACCAATTTTATTCAACATGGAAATGGTTCGGGCAATTCTGGATGGGAGAAAGAGTTGTACGAGAAGAATAATTAAACCACAACCGCAAGGATATTTTGAAGTAAGCGAAGAACCGCTGTATATATATGATACAGACGGAAAACAAGGCAAAATTACACCACCATATCAGCCGGGCGATATCCTCTATGTCAGAGAAACATGGAAACAGGCACCAAATGGATATTATTACTATGAGGATTGGCAGAGAAATAATATTGCAGATGTTACAAAATGGAAGCCATCCATCCACATGCCGAAAAAAGCTACTCGCATCTGGCTTAATGCTACGGACGTGAGAGTGGAACGGTTGCGGGACATTACACCGGAGCAGATTGGCAGAGAGGGTGTAGAGGTTGAATATCCTCATGTGTTGAATGGAGAAGAAAAAAGATATGCGTTTTCGACTCTTTGGAACAGCACCATCAAGAAATCTGACATTGATACATATGGTTGGGATGCAAATCCGTGGGTGTGGGTTATCGAGTTTGATCGGTGTGAAAAACCAGAATCCTTATGAATCATCAGATAACCCTTGAAGAGTTAGGACTTATACCTTCATTGCAAAAGAAAACCAGCGCAACCATAATCCCATGTTACGACTGTATCTGCAATCACTGCGCCAATTGTGTTGAATGTGCAGATAACTGCACAGGTGAAATGGACGAGCCGTGCTTTGTGTGTGAGGATTGTAAAAATTATGACGGCAAGGGAAAGAATATGTGGAGGTGTGAGTGTAACAGGTATAAGATTACAAACTTATATGCAGAGAAAAAGAGAAAGAAATTTGAAATTGTGAAAGGAGTGTGAGATATGTCAAAAGCAGTGTTGGTAATGAATATGCCGGAACAGGTATGCCAGAAATGCACATTGTGCTATGAGACAGAGGATGACGAATATCTGTGCTGTGCGACAGGAAAACTTGTACCAGACGGAGAAAAAACGGATTGGTGTCCGCTCCGAGAATTACCGAAACATCGCCGCACGATCGGAAATGTAAGTGAAGGGGAAAAATTGTTAATGAACGCGGGGTTTAACGATTGCTTAGATGAAATTTTAAAATAAATCGAAAGGAGTAAGAGGTTTGCTGGCCGGCGTGAAAGAGCTCTTTACTCCGAGAAAAAATGGAATCAGTAAAAGAAAGAATGGAGAGACTTGGTGCTTATGAAAAGATTGCTTCATTTATGCAAAAAGAGAAGCAGGATTACGCTTTCAAACGAAAGTATGCGCAGATCAGAGCCAAGGAGTTTCGGGAAGAATGCGACAAGCGAGAGCTAAACTGCCATGTATCAGTAGGCGGATTGGATAGCATTATTTTATACATATTTCTCCATGAGGTGTGCGGAATTGATGCGCCAGGTGTGTCTGCATCGACTTTGGAAGATCGAAGCATCCAGAGGGTACATAAAGCAATCGGAATTATAAATGTGCCGCCGCTCATGCGGGATGATGGTACACGATGGACAAAGCCAAAGGTTATACAGGAATTTGGCTTTCCGGTCATATCCAAGGAGATCGCAGGGAAAATCGAATTGCTGCAGAATCCAACCGAGAAGAATAAGACAGTCAGACATGCGATCATAACCGGAGAGACCGGGGAATACGGTGGCTGGCAGAAGAATTCGAAGATGCAGCTTAATCAGCGGTGGTTAAAATTGTTCGGTGGGTACGAAAATGAAGCCGAAGGATGCGACTTTGGGAAACCGGATTTCTTGGTATCAGCCAAATGTTGCTATTACCTTAAGGAAAAGAATTGTGATGACTGGGGCAAGGAACATAATAGCGTCCCTTATCTTGGATTGATGGCATCCGAGGGCGGCAGACGTGCCAAGAGCCTGCGGATGAATGGATGTAATTACTTCGGGGCATCCACGATCAGATCAGCACCGTTTGCAATCTTCCACCGGCAGGATATTCTTACGCTTGCCTTGGAGATGGATGATCTCTGGAAGAACGGATTAAAGGAAAAGTATCGTGATGCCGGACTTGAAGCGGGGAGAATAACAGATTGCTTCCAGATGCCGGAATCTTTGATACCGGAGATTTACGGTACAATCGAGAAAAAGCCGGACGGTACATTGTATACAACAAAGGCACAGCGTACCGGATGCAGTATGTGTGGTTTTGGAATTCACATGGAGAAGCGACCGCATCGGTTTGATCTGCTGTATGAGAGCAACCCGAAAGAGTGGGACTATCTGATGTTCCACATGTGCAAGGACAAGGATGGCAATGACTATGGTTGGGCGAAGGTTCTGGACTACATTGGAGTTGGCTGGGACCCGACAACGATCGGCGGGAATTGTAAGGGGCAGATGCGTTTAGAGGATTTTATGCGATAAGTGGGCTTGAGGGGAGTCGAACCCCTCGGTGTCCAAAATACTACTCACACCTAGGCTCCTGAATCATTGGTTCCGTGCAACCCACACACACCCGCACCCGCTGAAACTTTTTGTAACGTTGAAAATATTGTCATAATCGTACCTCCTGAAAGTATGAATCTAAAATGCATGTTACCTTTTAGGTTGTTCGACCACATGACGGAGCAACAGGATAAAAACATTGTGAGTAGTAATGTATATGGCGCTAATTACAAACTTATAATAATTGTTTTTCGTATAGAAATCAAGGAAGGAGATAATTATGGTTAGACCTGATGGAGTTAAAAGTGCAAAAGTAATTCAGGTAATTGAAACAAAGGCAAAAAGAGGACTTGGAACAGAAAAAGACCCAGTACGTAATGTTGTTCAGTACTGGGACCTTGAAGGAAATTTCCTCGCTGAAATGGATACACAACTTTGCCTTTCTGCGATTGAACAAGAGGCAAAAGCGGTAGAAGAATCTATTTTGGCTCCATAGTTGCTGCATCTTCTGTAATCAGAATCATGCTAATGAAGTAAACGGTTGCTTGGATGAATGATTTCATATCACTCACATCTCGGTCTTCTTGCTTCCGGATATAGTGAGCTTCGTCATTGCCTATCCAAGCAGACCGAGTAGCTAATGTTTTTATATTAGGAGAATCAATAAAGTTTTTGATACAAGCTGCAAGTGGCATAGATTTGATTTTTTCTTCGGCATCCGGATTTTCATGTATTGCAAAATCTTTTATTAGGAATTCAAGGGATTTCCTGTAACCAAGACCTGCAATTTCATCAAGACCGGATGCTTCAGCAGCAAGAGCTTGATTATATATTTTGTCAAATAGAGGTGAAAGTTCAATGATATTTTTGTCAAAAACTGTTTTAGCAAATTTTATTGGCTCAACATAACGAAATATAGCTGAGTTATAGATAATAGCATTGTTGTATAAAGATGCATTTGAAATCAAATAGTGAGCAAAAAATGGAGAAACACAGTCTCTACAAAAATAAACAACACTAGCGCATGTAACTGAATCATCTAACTTATAAACACATGCAAAAAGTGGAATAGGAGCAAAAGATTTGTGGCACAAAGGACATTCGGTGATATCTTTATCATCAACTTTGATTGTACAATTTTTTGAATCAATCATATTTTTGGCATCTATAGAACGTAACATAAAAACCCTCCTTTTTGACAATATTTTACAACAGTCATAAGAAAATAACAATAAAAAGAAAGGAGCCGGAACCTATCCGGATAAAAGGCGCGCCGGGTTCCTTTCAAAAAATGACATATAGAGAATTCTTAGAAACAAAAATTGAGCTGGCTACAGACAGCGGGTTTGTTGTAAAGCCAGAAAAAGTAAACAAGGTATTGAAACCACACCAGAGGGATGCTGTGGTGTGGGCGCTGAAAGGTGGCAGACGTGCACTGTTTGAAAGTTTCGGACTTGGAAAGACCGTGCAGGAAATTGAATTCTGCCACTTGGCGGCAGAGTATAGCGGCGGACGTGCGTTGATCGTGTTACCGCTTGGAGTAAAGCAAGAGTTCACGCATGATGCGGTGGAAGTGCTTGGATATGAAAAGCCGGAATATTGTCGGACAATGGAAGAAGTGGAGAAAAGCACAAGCCAGATTGTATTAACGAATTATGAGCGTGTCAGGGATGGGGATATCCGGCCAGACTACTTTGCAGCTACTTCGTTGGATGAAGCTAGTGTTCTTCGAAGTTTTGGAAGTAAGACCTATCAGACATTTTTGGATAAATTTAAAAATGTGCCGTATAAGCTGGTAGCCACGGCAACACCGTCACCGAACAAATACAAGGAACTGATCCATTATGCCGGATATCTGGAAGTGATGGATACAGGGCAGGCGTTGACACGGTTCTTCCAACGCGACAGCACAAAAGCGAACAACCTCACATTGTACCCAAACATGGAAGATGAGTTTTGGATGTGGGTAAGCAGTTGGGCGCTTTTTATCACGAAACCTTCAGATCTCAATCCGGTATATTCCGATGAGGGATATGATCTGCCGCCACTTGATGTGAGATGGCACGAATTGCCGGTGCATTATGGCGATACAGCGGATAAGGACGGACAAATTCAGCTATTTCAGGAAGCCGCAGAGGGATTGAAAGAAGCTGCGGCAGTTAAAAGAGAAAGCATTGACCGCCGTGTAGCAGAAATGAAAAGAATTGTGGAAGAATCGCCGGACGATCATTTCTTGTTGTGGCATGATCTGGAGAATGAACGGCATGCGATCAAGAAAGCACTGCCGGAAGTGGTGGACATCTACGGATCTATGGATTATGACCTGCGCGAGCAGAGGGTAATTGATTTTTCGAATGGACGGACAAAGTTGTTTGCTACGAAGAAATCATTGTCCGGATCCGGATGTAACTTTCAGAGATATTGCCACAGGGAGATATTCCTTGGAATTGATTATGAGTTCAACGATTTTATTCAGGCGGTACACCGGTGTTACCGCTTTTTACAGAAAGAACCGGTTGTGATCGACATTATCTACATGGAGAACGAGCGGCAGATTAAGGAAGCATTGCTTGAAAAATGGAAGAATCACAATCACATGGTTGCAAAGATGATCGAGATTGTAAAGAAGTATGGTCTTAACTCGGAAAATAAGACACAGCGGCTAGAAAGGAAGATGGGCGTGGAAGGTAGCAGAGAAGAGAGAACAGTGAGAGGAAACCATTATGAAGCGGTATATGGGGATTGTGTAGAGGAAACCCGGGCAATGGAGACAAACAGTATTGATCTGATACATACCTCGATCCCATTCGGTAACCATTACGAGTACAGTGCCAATTATAACGATTTCGGGCATAACCAGAACACGGACCGGTTCTTTGACCAGATGGATTTCCTCACACCGGAACTGCTTCGGGTGCTTAAGCCGGGGCGTGTGGCAGCAATCCATGTTAAAGATCGTGTATTATTTGGAAATGCAACTGGTACCGGGATGCCAACTATTGAACCATTCCACGCGCAGTGCATCAGCCATTATATGAAGCATGGTTTCCAGTATTTTGGCATGATTACGGTCGTGACCGATGTGGTTCGTGAGAATAACCAGACATACCGCCTCGGATGGACGGAACAATGCAAAGACGGATCCAAGATGGGCGTAGGATGTCCGGAATACATTCTCTTATTCCGAAAGCTGCCGACCGACAGATCTACGGCATACGCGGATGATCCGGTTAAGAAATCGAAAGAAGATTACACCCGCGCACAGTGGCAGATCGATGCACATGGATATTGGAGATCATCAGGAGACCGACTTGTAAGCAAAGAGGAATTAAAAGACTTTTCCGTAGACAAGTTGCAGCAGGCGTATCGCGAATATAGCCGCGGCAATGTGTACAGTTATGAGGAACATGTGAAACTTGCGGAAGATCTGGACAAAGAAGGAAAGCTCCCGGCAACATTTATGGTAGTAGCTCCAGGTTCATGGAATCAGCTTGAAGTATGGGATGATATTAACCGGATGCGAACACTTAACACCACACAAAGTCGAAGACGCGCACAGATGCATGTATGCCCGTTGCAGCTGGATATCGTTGAGCGAATCATAAACAGATACAGCAACGAGGGTGATACGGTATACGATCCGTTCGGAGGGCTTATGACAGTACCAATGACAGCAGTTAAGATGCACCGGAATGGTAAAGGATGCGAGCTGAATCCGGATTACTTCAGGGATGGGGTTGGATATCTGCAGGCAGCGGAGAATGAAGCGGATGAGCCGACATTGTTTGATTTTATGGAGATACCGTCATGAAAGAAGAAACGTCGGAGAAAAAAGTAAAATCATATAGTGAGCAGATTCGGAAAGAAATAAGCCAATGGAAAGACATAAACCAGAACGGGTGCAATGATCCGTTCTGGCCGGATGGTTGCAATATGAACCTCGTGAGGAACCATATCCTTTATTATCAGAGAAAAATTTCAGAAATCTGCGTGGAAAAGCATTTACCATATCCAGAAGAATACTATTTCTCAGTACCGCCAGAGGTTGATGATTTCTATATGGCGAATCTGAAACAGAGAGATCGCGTTAAGCAGATATTTTTCGGCGGGCATGTGCCGGTGCAAAAAAAGTATTTGTATGATGAGATGCAAATCTGTTTGTTTTAGAGGCTTGGAATTAAGGAGAAAACAGATGGAATTAAAAGAATTTGCAATAATGTTAAATGGAAGAGAATACGGCTATCCACAGTTTACCCAAGAGGAGCTGAGGATAGCAAAAGATAATGGATTTGTTATTGTGAGTGGTGCATCGGATGATCTGGTGGAACTCGAAGGGGCAATTACGGATGAGGGAGATTGTTGGGAAGGTGGAACAATTTCTGTGAAAGCAATCCTCGATGGTGGAATTGTACATAACTGTGAGAGATCTAATACATTCAGTTTTGATGTTAAGTGGTGCAAGGACAAAGACGACAATGGGAATGTTATTCCGTGGACGTATGATGTACCAATCGAACATGAAGATTTTATGATCTATGACGATGGAACGCCATACTGCAGGGGCTTTGTGTTCAAAGTAGTAAGTGAGTAGTTGGTTTGCCGAAACGTGTGTACATTGACAATTGAATATTGACGATTGGCGTAGTATAATTTATTTATTATTACAAAGGAGATGTGCCATGAATAAATTAGATATGAAAAAATTTCAAATAATATTGGAAGATGATATAAAGAGAAAGTTGTTTGAGCTTATCCCAGAAAATTCTTCCCAAAAAGAAATACAAGAACGATTAAATACTATGAGTGCAAGTGATAGAGAATGGGTTTTTAATGTTTTTGATAAATCAAAGGCCTTGATAAAGAACCAAGAAAAATATTATAGAATTAACAGCTTACTTTTGGCTCTGATGATATGTGGTGCCATTGCTTTCTTTACTTTCGCTTTTTTACAACGAAATTATGACCATGATGTAGTATATTATATTGTGTGTACGCTATTTGTAGTAATTGAAATAGCAGTGTGTTTATTAACAAGGTATTTTGTAAAAAAAGGAGATAAAAAGTTAACAAATGAAGAATTGTAAAGTACTTTAGTAGATGGTTATATAAAGATTATTGATCTCGTTAAATAGTGCGAAATGATTTTTTTATTTGTCTGATGAATTGTATTGAAATGAACTGGGAAAATAAATAAGCGTAGATAGTAGGGTGATTTTTATTATAAATGTAGTTAAATTAAAGTTGAATAATGTGATAAAACCAAGTGCCGATCAAAGTACTTGGTTTTTTGTTGCTCAAAATTGAAAAAGGGGGAATGCCAGTGGACGAAAAGGAAGTATTCGAGATTTGCAATCAGATAGACAGCTTCATTGCCACGGAGCTGACAGAATCCATTGTGAGTGGGACAAGCTACGACATGCTGGAAGCGCACCACGGCATTCTCCCGATCAGCCGGAACTGCTTTTATCGGAAGAGGAGGATCGTGCAGCGGATCATGAAGCAGAGGATGGGAAGGATTGAGGAGGAGCCGAACGGACAGATGCGAATGGTGTGGTAAAAAACTATATTTTATTTATAAAAAATGTTATAATTATTCAAAATTATAAATAGGAGAGGTTATGTAAATGAATATTTTACTTCAAATTGCAGAAAACACAAATGTAATGAGTGATGATTTAAAAGGGGCAATTATAACTGCAGTAGCTACAAGCATAATTTCTATTATTGGATTTGTTGTGACCAATAAGTCAATGAAGAAAAATTTCAAAAATGAGATTTTAAAGCAAAGGAATGAAGTGGCGCTAAACAAAATGGCAATGATGCCAATGAAAATATTAGAATTGTTGGGAAAAACAATAGAAAAACATGGGGAAGATACAGAGTTATCAAAAGAATTTGATGTTATAATGAATGAAATATATGCATATGGCTCCGAAAAGGCGATAGCTCTTATTTCAAAGATACAAAAAGATAATATGGCTTTTAATAATAACATAGCTGACAGAGATTCATATGAATTAATTACAATGTATATATTATTAGCCACACAGATAAAATATGATGTTACAGGAATATTTGTTAGTCCAGAAAAATGGTATGAGATGAGAATAAACGATTATGAAATTAATAAGAAGAAGATGCAATTGGCCAATAATAATGTTGCAAAAAAGTTTGGGTTAAATAAAAAATTTTACATATAGATTACAAAATGAAATGAAAGGCCATAAGTAAGAATTGTTACCCAAATTGGTACAAATCCACAAAATTCTCATGTTAAAATTGCTATAGAGTAGTAATTGAACAGGGAGGGAGAAGCGTGGAAAAAGAAAACGAACTGAAAAAGGAGTACCTACGATCATATACACCAGCGGTCAGTGCTGCACGCCGGATAGAGGAAGAAATTGAGCAGTTAAGAGCGGATAAGATGGCACCGGCACTTGTCATGGATGATATGCCACACGCCCATGATCAGAAAGATCTTTCTGACTACGCTGCAAAGTTGGACGAGCTGGAGAGGAAACTTATTAAGGCACGGTATGAGCGCATTGATCTGTATGCAGAGATATTTGCAGATATTGAACGTTTAGAGGATGAGACGGAAAAGGCGGTATTGACATACAGATACCTTCGGAGACAAAGTTGGGAAGAAATCTGTGTGAAGATGGGATACCAGTGGGCACAGGTTCACCGAATTCATGCCAGGGCATTGAAACATTTCAATCCGACGGGTGGATATTATGAGATTTTGATCAAAAAAATGAAAGATGATACACAATGATACACTTGTATGTGATATGATTGTAGCGTGAAAGAGCGTAAGAGGAAATGATTCCCCTTGCGCTTTTTTCGTCTTTTGACTACTGGGGCACCATGAAATACAGGGGTGTCCCACTTCTCCCTAAAAAGAAACAGGCAGGTGATATTATTGGCAAGGAGTCCGAACCAAAAGGCAGAAAAAGCCCGAGAACTGTATAAGAGTGGAATGAAGCTGGTTGAGATTGCAAGTCAACTAGAGGTTCCTGCCGGGACAGTTCGGAGATGGAAAAGTACATACCATTGGGATAGCGAGCAACAAAACGAGCGTTCGGAAAAGAAAAGCGAACGTTCGGAAAGCAAAAAGAACGTTACGGACAAGGCTGTAGCTGATGAAGTCAAGCAGGTAATACAGAATACCGAATTGACCGATAAGCAACAGCTTTTTTGCATACATTACATCCGATGCTTCAATGCTACCAAGGCATACCAGAAAGCGTACGGTGTTGATTATGCGACTGCAGCATCCATAGGCTATCGTTTGTTGGAGAAAGATGGAGTAAAACAGGAAATCCATAGGTTGAAACAGGACCGTCTCAACAGAGAGTTCCTAAGTGAATCCGATGTATTCCAGAAGTACATGGACATTGCTTTTGCAGATGTGACTGACTTTGTAGAGTTTGGAAATGAGGATGTGGATGTGATCCTGGACACAGGAGAGCGAAAGACCATCACAGTAAGCCATGTCAATATCAAGAATGATGCGGACGTGGACGGAACGATCATTTCCGAAGTATCCAAGGGTAAGGACGGCGTAAAGGTAAAGCTTGCTGATCGGATGAAAGCCTTACAGTGGCTTACAGATCACATGGATCTTGCCACCGAGAAGCAGAAAGCAGAGATTGCATTACTGAAAGCCAAGGTACAGACAGACGATGGCGAGGAGATTGCAGACGATGGGTTCCTTGATGCTCTGAACGGCACAGCTGCGGAGGACTGGGGCGATGAAGAAAATTAAGAGAATTTTCAAGTTCAAGCCATTTTCCAAGAAACAGCGCAAGGTATTGAACTGGTGGTGTGAAGATTCTCCAGTTAAAGATAAGGATGGTATTATCGCCGATGGTGCTATTCGATCTGGAAAGACAGTGAGTATGTCACTTTCGTTTGTTATGTGGGCGATGAGCTCATTTGACGGCGAAAATTTCGGTATGTGCGGAAAGACAATCGGTTCTTTCCGCAGAAATGTATTATTTTGGCTTAAGCTGATGCTGCGAAGTCGCGGTTATACGGTGGCAGATCACAGGGCTGACAATTTGGTTATCATCACAAAAGGAGATGTGACCAACTATTTCTATATATTTGGTGGCAAAGACGAACGATCACAGGATCTCATTCAGGGTATTACCTTGGCTGGGGTCTTTTTTGATGAAGTTGCGTTGATGCCGGAAAGCTTTGTGAACCAGGCAACCGGACGATGTTCTGTTGATGGTTCTAAGTACTGGTTCAACTGCAATCCGGATGGACCATATCACTGGTTTAAGACAGAATGGATTGATAAAAGAGAAGAAAAGCATCTGTTGTATCTACATTTCACGATGGATGATAACTTGAGTCTGTCGGAGAAAATTAAGGCGCGATACCGCAGCATGTACACAGGCGTGTTCTACCGCCGGTACATCCTTGGACTATGGGCGATGGCAGAGGGCATTATTTACGATATGTTCGACACTGCCAAGCATGTGATTTCCAGTCTGGCTGATCTGACCAATACAAATTATTATGTGTCCTGTGACTATGGTACACAGAATGCAACAGTATTCCTGTTGTGGTGTAAAGAACGTTCCGGGCGGTGGGTATGCTGCCGCGAGTATTATTATTCTGGTCGCGATGAAGAAAGGCAGAAAACAGATACCGAGTATGCGGATGATTTGGAGAGGTGGCTCGATGGAATAAAGCCAGTCAAGATTGTGATTGATCCATCTGCAGCATCGTTCATAGCAGAATTGAAAAAACGAGGTTATGCAATCAAGAAAGCAAAAAATGACGTACTGGATGGCATCCGATTTGTGGCATCCCTGCTGAATCAGGGGAAAATCGCAATCAGTGACCAATGCCCGAACACAATTAAAGAATTTGGATCGTACATATGGGATCAGAAAGCATCTGAGCGTGGAGAGGATAAACCGGTGAAGCAGCACGATCATGCAATGGATGCACTGCGGTACTTCTGCTATACAATTATTCGCAAGCCGGGAAGCATCAGTATTTTGAAGTGAGGTAACAATGGATATTGATACAATGAAACAACTGATAAAAAAATATGAGCCCGGCCATGCGGCATTTGTGACGCGTGCGGATATAGCAGAACGTTATTACCGCAATGAGACGGACATCCTGTTCCGGGACAAACCCAAAGACAAGGAAAAAGAGGAAGCAGACAATCCGCTGCGCAATGCAGACAACCGGATTCCCCGGAACTTCCATGGTCTGATCGTAAACCAGAAAGCATCCTATGCTTTTACTGCACCGCCGCTGTTCGATGTAGGCAGTATGGCGAGCAATAAGCGCATCACGGAAACCTTGGGTGATGAGTATGCCAAGAATTGTATGGAATTGTGTGTGAATGCTGCCAATACTTCCATCGGCTGGGTGCATTACTGGCAGGGCGATAATGGTTTTGAATGGGCAGTTGTTCCGTCTGAGCAGATCATCCCGGTGTTTGACCGTAGCCTTAAACGCAGGCTGATCGGAGCCATGCGAGTGTATCCGGACATCGACGATGCAACTGGGGATAATTATACGGTATATGAATACTGGACGGATAAAGAGTGTCAGGCATTCCGGCGAAGAGCAGGCGAGACACTTAATCTGCTGACATACTATGAAATGTTTGTTGATCCAGCCACCAGTGATATGGTTGCCGATTACCGGCATGATTTCGGAGAAGTACCGTTCATCCCGTTTTACAACAACAATATCCATACAGATGATTTGCGCAACATTAAGCCGCTGATAGACGTATATGACAAGGTTTACAGCGGCTTTATCAATGATCTGGATGATATACAGGAGCTGATCTTTGTACTGTCTGGATATGGCGGTGAAGATCTGAATGGATTCCTATCTGATTTAAAAAAGTACAAGACCATTAAGGTAGATGGGGATGAGGGCGGTGCGGTGTCTACGCTGAACATTGAGATTCCGATTGAAGCCCGGAACAGTGTACTGGATGCAACTAGAAAGGCAATCTTCGAGCAGGGGCAAGGCTTCGATCCGCAGCCGGAGAACTTTGGTAATCAGTCTGGTGAAGCGCTGAAATTCATGTATTCGCTCTTGGAAATGAAAACCGGATTGATGGAAACAGAGTTCCGACTTGGCTTTGCTCGGCTGGTGCGTGCGATCTGCAAAGCGCTTGGCATTCAGTGCGGTACGATCATCCAGACATGGACCCGTACCTGTATCAAGAATGATACGGAGCAGGCGCAGATTTGCAAGGATTCCGTAGGAATTGTAAGTAAAAAGACGATTCTGAAAAATCATCCGCTTGTGGAAGATGCAGATGAAGAATTGAAGCAGATCGAAAAAGAAGAAAAAGAAGCGCAGGAAAAAGCTGATCTGTATTCGGGAGCATTTACGAATCAGAATAAAACAGATAACAATCAGGACAACAACGATGGCGATACGGGGCAGGATGAATGAAAAACGGTGCATATTGGAAAAAACGCTTCAAACAGATAGAGGAATCCCAGCATCAGCAAGGGCTGCAGTGCTATGCAGACATCGAAAAGCAATATCTTGTAGCACAGCGGCAGATGGAAGCGAAAATCAATGCCTGGTATCAGCGTTTTGCAAATAATAACGCGATTTCTCTTGTGGAAGCACGCCGGTTATTAAATTCCAGTGAATTGGATGAACTGAAATGGGATGTCGAGCAGTACATACGGTACGGAAAAGAAAATGCTATCAATGGTCAGTGGATGAAGGAACTGGAAAATGCTTCCGCAAAAGCACACATCAATCGGCTGGAGGCGTTGAAGCTTCAAATGCAGCAGTCATTGGAAGTGATGTTCGGTAATCAGCTTGATAGTGTTGATTCTACAATCCGTGATGTTTATCAGTCGGGTTTTCTCCATACTGCCTATGAGATTCAGAAGGGGGTTGGAACTGGATGGAGTTTTGCATCTCCGAATGACCGGTTGATTGATACAGTGGTCCATAAGCCTTGGGCGGCAGACGGGCAAACGTTTTCAGAACGGATCTGGACGAACAAACAGAAGCTGGTCAATGAATTGAACACCACCATGGTACAGAACATCATTACTGGGGCTGATCCGCAGAAGACGATTGATGCCCTGGCACGGAAGATGAATGTATCAAAACAGAACGCGGGCCGCTTGGTTATGACAGAACAGGCGGCTTTTTCCAATGCAGCGCAAAAGGATTGTTTTGCAGAACTTGGTGTGGAACAGTTTGAAGTATTTGAAACATTAGATAGTTTTACATGTAGCCTTTGTGGTTCTATGGACGGGCAGCATTTTCCAATAAGCCAGTATGAAATTGGTGTGACAGCTCCGCCATTCCATCCGAATTGCCGCGGGTGCACCTGCCCATACTTCGAAGATGATTTTGGAGTACCGGGAGAACGTGCGGCGCGTGGTGAGGACGGGAAAACGTATTATGTACCGGGCAATATGACATATGAACAGTGGAAATCCTCTTTTGCAGATGGTAACAATGCGGCGAAAGACCGGTTGGGGATTATGACAAACAATAATAAAAGAAATCCGAACTATTATGATTTCAAGGGTAAAAATGTGGATACGGTTGAGTCGGAAATCTGCAAATTTGATCATGAGGTTGGAGTTATATTTGATAATGGGAAAGCAGTAAATTGTCAGCTTGGAAATGAAGATACTATAGAATTTACAAAATACCAGCTTAAAATGATGAAGGGAAAAGATGTTACCCATAATCATCCAATGAGTACGCCACCATCACCGGAGGATCTGTATCTGTTGGTAAATTATAAAGTCAAAAGTTTCAGAACCTGTGGGGAAAACGGTACATATGTGTTAGAATATAATGAACAGGTAGAAAAACTTCCAGATTTCAAGACATTTAGTGATACATATGACGAAATTATATATGAATTACAAGATAAATATTATGATGAAGTGAAACATGGAATGAAAAAAGAGGATGCGATCATATTACTTGGAGAGGCTGCTTGGGAAAGATTGTATGAAATATATAATGTCAAACCTAGATTTGAAAGGCGGTAATTGTCATGAGCAAATATAAACCATATGAAATAGATAGATATAAGCTGAATCTGTTTTGCGTATGTTTGAACTGCAGTAAATACAGAGGCTCAAGAAACGATTTTTCAAAATATTGTGATGCTTATCCCAAAAATCTTCCATCTGAAATTTGGAATGGAAAAAATGTAAAATGTCCGCATTTTGAAGAAAAGCAGGGGTGATAGTATGGTGAAACTTATAAAAACATTAGATGTTCAAAACGCATCATTGAATGTGATCACAGCTGGCAGACGATTTCCGCTTGCACAATTTGCTGGGAAAATAGAGATCACAGAGCACCAGAGTATGACACTTGTTCTTGGTAGAAGGTGTAAAGGAGAAAAGAAAATCTATGCATCATTCATTTTATGCCAGAATATTGAATATCAGACAGATGATGAGTTTAATGCAGGAAAAGTATATGAAGCAGTTGGAGATGTGCAGGGGGAGCAGTCTTGTGAAAGACTGATTTTCTCAGGACTTCGTTTTGAAGATATAGATCCGTTGAAAGGAACAGTAACACTTGAAGTGACTGATTTGGAACTGATCCGGAAAATGCTTGAGATGTAAAATTTTAGATACCACCAGTCAGAAATGATATGGTGGTATTTTTGTGCTCAAAAATAGGTAATAACAGGACAACTGGAAATTTATGAACAGAACGGCGCAGAGGTGACGCTAAGTAAGTTCCTCTGGTAGTCCTGCTTTTATATGCCTTTTTCTGTAGGCGTTAAAGAACAGTAATACTCATCTGGAGAATAAACAGAGAATCCCAATACCCGGAGAGCGGGAATAAAAATCTATGGAGGATAAGAAAATGGAATGGTTAAAGGCAATTTTGGAAAAAGCAGAAATCAAAGATGGAAAGCTAGATGTAGATGCAGTCATGAATGCGGCACAGAAAGAGTTTCCGAAGTATGCAGTGCCAAAAGACGACTTTAATACAAAAGTCGAGGAATTGAAAACAGCAAATGGAACAATCGAGGAGTTAAAGAAATCCAATGGGGATAATGAGGAGTTACAGAAAAAGATCGGAGATTATGAGATTGAAATCAAAAATCTTAAGAAGACTGCTGAAAACACCTCAAAGACCTATGCTTTGAAGGAATCTCTCGCAAAACAGGGCGTGCTTGATCCGGATTATCTGATCTACAAAGCCGGTGGGCTTGACAAGTTCACATTTGACAAGGAAGGTAAGCCGGTTGGTGTAGAGGATGCTGTAAAACCTTATAAGGAAGACAAGATTATGGCACATCTGTTCAAACAGGAGCAGCAGAAACCGCCATATCATCCGCAGGGTGGTACTGGTGGAGCCGGAGCTACAAATCCATTTGCAAAAGAGACATTCAATCTGACAAAACAGGGTGAACTTTTAAAATCCAACCCAGAGCAGGCGAAAGCAATGGCGGCCGCCGCAGGGGTAATAATCTAATCAATTTAAGGAGGTAACTACTTATGGCAATTACAAAAATTGCAGACGTGATTGTACCGGAATTGTTTAACCGGTATGTAATCAACAGAACTATGGAGTTGTCCGCATTCTTCCAGAGCGGAATTGTAGTAAACAGTCCGGAATTTGATGCACTGGCATCTGAGGCGGCAAGAACACACAACATGCCGTTTTTTGAGGATTTACAGGGAGAATCCGAGCCAACACTTGAGGATGTAGAAATGACACCGGCAAAGATCGGTTCTAACAAAGATGTATCCACCACAATCCTTCGTCAGAAGATGTGGGCAGCAACTAACCTGTCCGCAGCACTTGCCGGAGCGGACCCGATGAAAGCGATCGGTGATCTGGTGGCACAGTACTGGGCGCGCGATATGCAGAAAGAATTGATTGCGATTCTTGCGGGGGTGTTTGGAACCACCACGGCAGATCCAAGCGGAACACCGAAAGCAGAGACCAGAATGGCGGATCATATTCTCGATCTGTCCACAGGAAAGACAGATGCAGCAAAGCAGATCAGCGCATCCGCATTTATTGACGCGTGTCAGATGCTTGGAGATGCACAGGCACAGCTTACTGGTGTGGCGATGCACTCTGCAACAAAGTCTTATCTAAAAAAGTTGAATCTGATCGAGACCGAGCGTGATTCTACCGACGTGGAATTTGATACTTACCAGGGAAGACGTGTGACCGTGGATGATGGCTGCCCGGTTGCAGATGGAGTATACACAACATATCTTTTTGGCAATGGAGCGGTTGCCTATGGTAATGGTTCTCCGGTCGGTCATGTAGCTACTGAGACGGATCGTGACAAGAAGACAGGTGGCGGTGTGGATTATCTGATTAACCGTAAAGCGTTTATCTTGCATCCGAGAGGAATTGCATACACTGGTGCAAAACGTGAGCATGTGGAAACTCCAACTAGGGCAGAACTTGCAATGGCAGAGAACTGGAAGCCGGTATATGAGCCGAAGCAGCTTAGAATCGTGGCTATCAAACACAAGATCGGGTAAGCCTATGGATCTGGCAAAGTTAAAGGCACTTCTTGGAATTGAGGATGATTCCAAGGATGTGATTCTTGAATTTGTCATTGCGGACGTAGAGGAGACCATAAAGAACTATTGTCATGCGGAGGAAATGCCGGATGGACTTGTGAATACCGGCTACCGCATGGCAATGGATCTGTACCGGAATGAGAATATTGGAAGTGAGACGGCAGCAGTTGGAACGGTTTCTTCCATTTCTGAGGGAGATACCTCTACATCTTTCCAACAGTATGTTGATAATAATTTCAAGGACACGGTGCTGAAAAATTATAAGTCCTCACTAAACAGATACAGGAAGGTGGCGTGGAAATGATCGCGGATGCAATCAAACAGGCACAGGCACTTGCAAGGAAAGCCCAAGAAGCCACATATGATGGCAGATGCACGGTTATGGAGCATCAAAAAGCAAAAGATCCAAAAACGAAGATTACCACGGAAAAAGATGTTGTGGTATTGGAAGATGAACCTTGCCGCCTGTCATATTCCAGTGTCAGTGCTGTGGATCAGACGGAATCAGTGGCAAAGACGGCACAAGTCACAAAGCTGTTTTTATCTCCGGACGTGCAGATCAAGCCGGGAGCCAAGATCATGGTGACACAGGCGGGAAGAACACGGACGTATGAATGCGGCAGTGTGGCAGCAGTATATCCGACACATCAGGAGATTGTGTTGCAATTATCAGAGAGGTATGCATGATGGGAATGGGAAGCGTGGATATGCGGGAACTGGTGAAGTTTCAGGAAAATTTGAATAGATTGGCAGGCAGCGAGGATACAAGGAATTCTTTTTGCGAATCATGTGCAAAGGAACTTGCGGCCAGATTGCTCACAAAGGTAATCAAAAGGACACCTGTAGGAAAATATCCAGCAAGTTCAGGCAAGGTTGGTGGTACTCTTCGAAGAGGGTGGACTGCAGGTAATAAAGAAGGAGTACAGGCGGCTGTTGATAGCATTCAAGTTACAAAATCAGGGAACCAGTACACCATTAAAATTATGAATCCAACTGAGTATGCGAGTTTTGTAGAATTCGGACATCGAACAGTAAACCATAACGGATGGGTTAAAGGGCAGTTTATGATGACTATTTCTGAAAATGAAATCAAACGTATGGCTCCTGGGTTACTGGAAAAGAGACTGGAAGAGTTCTTGGGAGGTACATTCAATGATTAGCAACGTGATAGCCGGGATAGCAATTGCCCTGAACCAAGAGTTTGGGGATGATTATGAAATTTATACAGAGGAAATAAAGCAGGACTTGAAAGAGCCTTGCTTTTTTATTACCCTCTTAAATCCATCCAAGACAGATTTCCCATCCAAACGGTATTTGATGGACAATCCATTTTGTATACAGTATTTCCCGGAATCGGAGGACAATCCGAATAGTGAATGCCGCGATGTAGCTGATCGTATGTTATGGGCGTTGGAGAATATTACGCCTTTGGATGCAGACAAGCCGGTACGAGGGACGGACATGCATCATGAGATTACAGACGGAGTGCTGAATTTCTTTGTAAATTACAATTATTTCGTCCGCAAGGTAGAGACTCCGGCTCCTCTTATGGAAACCATTACAACAATATTACATTTGAAAGGATAGGTGAACAATATGGGCGATACAAAGCCAGAAGTAAAACCGCAGGCATCTGCGGATGTATTTACAAAGCAGCAGCTGGCAGAATCCAAACGCTATAAGAAACAGCGGGATCTGCTGGAAGCGTTGCTGGAAGATGGAAAAACATATACGATTGCGCAGGTGGATAAGATCACCGGTGATTATCTGAGAAAGGAAGTGAAGTAAATGGCATTTGGCGGAGGAACATGGATAACCCAGAACAAAGTGCTTCCGGGCGCGTATATCAATGTCGTAAGTGCGGGGATTGCATCTGCGGCATTGTCTGACCGTGGTATTGCCACAATGCCGCTGGAACTTGACTGGGGACCGGATGATACGGTTTTTAAGGTTACTACAGCGGATATGCAGAAGTATTCGAAAAAGATATTCGGATATAGTTATACCGACGATAAGATGAAAGGACTGCGAGATCTGTTTGCTGGCGGAACCTTGGTGCTGTATGCATACCGGTTAAACGGCGGCGGGACAAAAGCGTCCAATGATTATGCTACAGCTAAGCACACGGGGACACGCGGCAATGCGATCAGGATCTCCATAGCAAAGGACGTGGATGATCCAGAGTCGTGGAATGTAACTACATATCTTGATACGTCCAGAATTGAAGTACAGAATGTAAAAAAAGCGGCTGATCTGAAAGATAATGACTTTGTGACATTTAAAACAGATACGTTGGAACTTGCAGCAGTTGCATCGGCAGCACTGTCTGGTGGAACGAATGGTGTCGTCAATGGCGATGCGCATGCGGAGTATCTGGCAAAGGCAGAAGCCTACGGATTTAATACGATGGGCGTTGTGGTTACAGATGAGGTGACCAAGAGGCTGTATGTGGCATATGTAAAGCGTATGCGTGATGAAGTTGGTAAGAAGTTTCAGCTTGTGCTTTACAAGTCGGATGCTGACTATATGGGAGTTATTTCCACACCGAATAAAACGACGGACGAGGGCTGGCCGGAAGCATCCGCTGTATATTGGCTTACCGGGGTGGAATGCTCCACTGCGGTGAATAAGTCCTGCGAGGGCAGAGTGTACGATGGTGAATTTTCCATTGAGCCAATTGACAATGATCTGGAAGATTATATCAAAAAGGGACAGCTTGTGTTTGATAGAAATGATGATGAAATTGAGATTCTAAGTGATATCAATACACACATAACCATCACGGAAGATTGCAACGAATTTTTTTGCGACAATCAGACAATCAGGGTTGTAGACCAGCTTGCAAATGATGATGCACTGCTCTTTAAGACACGGTTCCGTGGGAAGTTCCCAAATGATGATCCAGGGCGGAACAGCTTGAAAAGTGGGCTGTGCGAGATCCGTGAAAAATTACAGAATTTGCGGGCTATTGAGAATTTCAAGCGGGATAATGTCACCGTGGAACAGGGAGAATCAAAGAAATCGGTAGTCGTTAATAATACGGTTGAAGTTGTAAATGCCATGAGTATTATGTACATGACTACAGTAGTGAAATAAGGGGGTGAAGTATAAATGAATAATGTGATGCTTGCAAAGGATTCTATCTCTGCAGCTCTTGCAGAGTGCTACGTGACAATTGGTGAACGTAGATACAATCTGATGACCGCAATCAAGCTTGAAGCGAATTTCAAGAAGAACAAGGCAAAGGTTCCAACTCTTGGCAAGACAGGAAAGGGAAATAAGTCGGTATCATGGGAAGGAACCGGATCTTGTACACTACATTATAATACGAGCATTTTCCGTAAAATGATGCTTGATTTTAAAGACACTGGTAAGGATGTCTATTTCGAGATTCAGATCACGAATGATGATCCATCTAGTGATGCAGGATCTCAGACAATCACTCTTTTACAGTGTAACATTGACAGTGGAGTGCTTGCGAAATTTGATGCATCTTCTGACTCATATCTGGACGAGGATGTTAGCTTCACATTTGATGATTTTGATATGCCGAAAGAGTTTCAGGAAATTATTGGACTTGCAGCGTAATATTGCCCCTTATGTGTCTGGCATGAGGGGATTTTTCATAGGAAGAAAGGAGACAATGTATGTCAAATTTAAGCAGATTTTTAGCAAAAAACAAAATTAAAAGAGAGAACGGGAAGTATGCACCATCGAAAGCGTTTGTGGATGAAAATGGAAAGCCTTTGGAGTTTGAGTTTCGCCCGATTACTTCAAAACGAAACGAAGTAATCCGCGAAAGCTATACGAAAGAGGTTCCGGTAGCAGGAAAACCGAATATGTTCCGCCCGAAATTAGATACATCAGCATACATCAACGCGTTGATTGCAGAAAGTATTGTTGATCCAGATCTTTACAACAAGGAACTGCAGGATTCCTATGGGGTAAAGACACCGGGAGAGCTGCTTTATGCCATGATCGACAATCCGGGAGAATATCAGGATCTTTCTGCATGGGTTCAAAATTTTCAGGGGTTTGAAACTTTAGAAGATAAGACTAAACAGGCAAAAAACTAATTGAGGAAGGGGATGTGGAGTCTAACTATGCATATTATGCATTGCACAAGCTTCACATTCTCCCTTCCCAGTGGGTTGCTTTAGAGGACGAAGAAAAGGCTTTTATTATTGCTTGTATAGATATAAGGATTGAAGCGGAAAAGAAAGAAGCAAAGAGGATAGCAAGGGAAGCAGAAGGACGGTGATGGTATGGCTTACATAACAACAGGAATACAATTGGCGGATAACTTTAGTGCTCCCCTTATGCATATTGTAAGTGCTGTAAATATGACCATATCTGCTATGAATGATATGAATCAGTCCATGAATGCTGGGGTTAATACAGCGTCATTATCCGCTGCCCGGAATGAAATTGCACAGGCAACTGTAGCGGCAGAAGAATTCAATCAAACAATGCAACAGGCGGGTAGTCCGATCAATGATAATATTCGAAGACAGGAACAATTTAATCAGTCATTGCAAAACGGTGCAAGTGAATCATCGAATTTAGTTTCGGCAATTAAACGAATGGCAGGGGCGTACCTGAGTATTCAGACGGCTGGAAAAATTTTAGAGATGTCGGATGAGATCACACAGACTACATCCAGATTAAATATGATGAATGACGGATTGCAGAGTACGGCCGATTTGTACAACACGGTTTATGCGGCTGCAAACGATGCCAGAGGATCATTAGGAGATATGGCAAGTGTAGTTGCCCGATTTGGTAATAATGCGAAAGATGCATTTAGTTCCAGTGCAGAAGTTGTCCAGTTCGCAAATTTAGTCCAAAAGCAGATGACAATTGCGGGAGCGTCTACGCAGGAAGCAGCAAATGCAGAATTGCAGTTATCGCAGGCGCTGGGCTCTGGTGTACTTCGAGGTGATGAGTTAAACAGTATTTTTGAGCAGGCACCGAATCTGATTCAGAATATTGCAGATTATCTTAATGTTCCAATCGGTAAGATTCGAAGCATGGCACAAGATGGGGAACTGTCGGCTGATGTTGTGAAGCAAGCGGTATTTGCTGCGACTGATGAGATAAATGCTAATTTTGAAAATATGCCAATGACATGGGGACAGATGTGGACGGTATTTCAAAATGACGCCACTATGGCATTTCAGCCGGTTTTGCAGAGACTTAATGATTTGGCAAATACAGACGGGTTTCAGGAGTTTGCTACAAATGCAATAAATGATCTTGCAGTAGTAGCAGGTGTGGTACTTGATATATTTGAAGGAATTGGATCAATAGGAACCTTTGTACAAGACAACTGGCAAATTATAGGTCCTGTTGTTTATGGTGTGGTTGCAGCATTAGCGGCTTATGCAACTTATGTTGGCATTACGAACGCAATAGATATGATATCAACAGGAATTAAGATTACAATGTGTGTTGCATCATATGCGCACGCAGCAGCAACAGGAACAGAAGCAAGTGCAACTGCGGCTGCAACCGCGGCACAGTACGGGCTAAATACTGCAATGTTGTCTTGCCCGTTAACATGGATAGTTGTTGGAATTATGGCGTTGATCATTGTGTTGGTTGCGTTATGTAATCATTTTTCAGGAGCTGGACATATTGCCCAAAGTACATTTGGTGCAATTTGCGGAGGAATCAATGTTGTTATCCAGTATTTTAAAAATTGGGGATTAACAGTTGCAGATATTTTTATTGGAATATGGAACGCAGGGGGAGCATGTGCAACCAATGTTGAGATTGCTTTTCACAATGCGATTAGTCATGTGCAGGCACTCTGGTATAATATGCTGTCTACAGCACTTACGGTAGTATCTGGCATTTGTTCGGCATTGAATAAACTTCCTTTTGTAGACTTTGACTATTCTGGAATTACGGGGGCAGCAGATAATTATGCATCAAAGGCGGCTGCAGCTGCCGGGAATACAAAAGATTATGCCAGCGTGCCGGCTGCATTTAGTAAAGGAGTAAAAACGTATGACACTTACCAGAACGGATGGGCAAAGGAGGCATATACTGCCGGGGCAGCATGGGGAGATGGTGTAACCAGTAAAATAAAGAATACCTTATCTTCAAAGGCTACCAATATCCCAAATGCGAATAATTATCCAAATGCGCTTGCGTCCAGTAACGCAGCAACAGCGGCAAATACAGCAGACACTGCCAAGAATACCGCAAAAACGGCAAATACATTATCTGCATCCAGTGAGGATCTGAAGTATTTAAGAGATATTGCGGATCGTGAGTACGTGAATAAATTTACAACAGCACAGATCAAGGTTGAGATGATCAACCATAACAACGTAAACAATGATATAGATTTAGATGGAATGGCAGAGCATTTGCGTAGCAAAATTGAGGAAGAAATGAATGCAGCAGCGGAAGGAGAACACTAAAGATGTATGAATTATATATTGATGGGGTCCTTTTTCCGGTGACTCCAGGATCTCTTAACATCAAGATCAATAACAAAAATAAGACTATAACTCTCATAAATGAGGGAGAGGTTAATCTTATTAAGTCTCCGGGATTGTCTGATATTACAATTCCGGAGCTGCTGTTACCGATTAATAAATACCCTTTTTCCTGTGAAAGAGCAGAGGTAGGAGCCGCATATTATCTTTCCAAATTAGAAAAATGGAAAAATCAGAAAAACCCAGTCGCGCTAAAGTTTAATCGTTACAAAGTATCAGATAAACATCTTATCGAAGATATCATAATGGATGTGACCATTGAAGATTATGAGATCATGGAAGATGCAGATAAATACGGATCAGATGTGTGCGTAAAGCTTAACATGAAAGAATACCGTCACTGGGGAGCAAAGAAACTTGTACCGAAGGACAAAAGGACAAAATCTGGAAAGAAAAAAACGGTTGTCACGGTTAAAAAACAGCGGAAGAAAACGAAAGTTATCGCCAAAAGTTACAAGATAAAATCTGGTGATACGCTTATGAAAATTGCAAAGAAACAGATGAATAATGCATCTGCATGGAAGAAAATCTATCAGTTAAATCAGAAAACGATTGAAAATGCAGCGCGTAAGCATGGACGCAAATCTTCATCAAATGGAGCCTATATTTATGCTGGCACAGTTTTAAAGCTTCCGGGAGGTGGTAGCTGATGAAAGATATTGTTGATGTAGCTATTGGTGAGATCGGATACCGGGAGCAGGGCAACAACAGAACAAAATACGGAGAATATACAGGAGCGAATGGTGCTGCATGGTGCCATTCGTTTGTTTCCTGGTGTGCACATGAGGCTGGAGTATCGACTTCGGTTGTTCCGAAAACAGCATCTACAACCTATGGGATGCAGTGGTTTAAAAAGCGTGGGCTGTTCAAATACAAAGGCAAATATACCCCGAAGAGATGTGATATTGTTTATTTTAAGACCGGCCGAAGCCATGTAGGCATTGTTGAGAGCGTCAGCGGTGGTCAGCTACATACTATTGAAGGAAATACATCTGATAAAGTAGCACGGCGATCATATTCTCTGAATAATGCCACAATTACCGGCTATGGTACGCCGAAATATACAAGCAGCAAAAATGGTTCATCTGGTAGCGGAAAAAAGGATTCCAAAAAGGAACTGCAATATTTGCAGAAAATATTATCACGTCACGAGGCAAAAGCGGAAACCATAAAAGCCGATGAAGCAGAAACGGGGAAAATACCGGCTGGCAATGTAATGATTACTATAAATAATGGAAAAAAGAAATTTACAGTACCGGCGGAAGATGGAGCAAAGGTTGTATGGGAAAGAGACAGCACACCTGGCAAATTTACTTTCACAGCAAAAGTTGAAAAAGGATTTTCCATAGGCATGGGAAATGAAGTTCTTGTTACTGTGGACAGCAAGAAGTTTTTCTATGGCTTTGTATTTACAAAAGAAGTCAAGAAGGACGGGATGGCATCGTATACCGTATATGATCAGCTTAGGTATCTGAAAAACAAAGACACACTTATCTATAGTAAAAAAACAGCAGATGAAGTAATTCGGATTATTGCAAAGCGCTTCCTATTAAAATGTGGCACACTGGCAAAGACCGGATGGCGCAGATCAGCGGTTGAGGACAATACGGCATTGTTCGATATGATTCAAAACGCGTTGGATGATACTTTAATGGTAAAGGGCAAGACGTATGTTTTTTATGATAATGTTGGAAAACTGTGTCTGACTGATGTAGCAAAGATGAAGGTGAATACCTGTCTGGTAGACGCGGAAACAGGAGAAGATTATTCCTACAAAACAACGATTGATACAGATGTGTATAACCAGATCAAGCTGATCTATAAGAAAAAGAAATCTAGTAAGAAGAAAAAAGGAAGTACAAAGACATCAACAAGTCAAAATACTGGAACCAGTTATGGGATTTATCTGGTACGTGACAATAAGAAAATCGCAAAATGGGGAACGTTGCAGTTTACGGATGAGATCAATAGTCCGGATATTGGGAAGCTGAAAGCACAGGCTTTATTGAAATTGTATAGTCATGAAAAGCGGACACTTACAATATCTGGTGTGATTGGAAATAGTGAAGTGCGTGGAGGATCGCTTGTGCCGGTCATGCTTGATTTGGAAGATATGAAAATTGCGAATTATATGCTGGTAGAGAAGGTGACACACACATTTAAAAATCGTGAACATACGATGGACCTGGTAGTGTCTGGAGGTGATTTTAGTGAGTAGCGGAAATCTGGTGCAGTTAATCAAGAAGATTGCAATGGATGCGGTACGGGCTGCAAAGATGTGTGATTATGTGACCGGTGTGGTTACCAGCGAAGATCCTCTGAAAGTGAAAATTACAAACTCTTTTGAAATTGGGGAAGAATTTTTAATGGTGCCACAAAGTATGACGGATCATGAGGTTGAAGTAACAATCAAGAAAGAGTATGGATGGAAAACGAAGAACCGATCGGGTGGAACTGGTGATGACATTGTGTTGGAAAATGTAAAGATTATGATTCACAATGCATTAAAAGCCGGAGATGAAGTGTTGATGATGCGCAAAAGCGGTGGTCAGGAGTTTGTGGTAATAGACAAGGTGGTGAAGGAATGATTCCGACAAATTATGATGATGACGATGAAGAGGATGATATGACCGGCTTTGAAGTGGAAAGTGATCCGTCTCTTACATATGCAATGCAGATAGGAACCATTGAGAACGATTCAAGCATTTTTCTTGGCAAAGCAGACGGAGAAGAGGCAAACCGGCAGGCAATATTGAAAATCTTGAACACAGAGCGATATAAAAATGTAATTTATTCATGGGATTATGGAGTGGAGCTTCAGGATCTGAGGGGAAAGTCTCTATCTTATGTTATGTCAGAAGTGCCAAATCGGATTACGGATGCAATTACTGCAGATGATCGTTTTGAATCTTGTGAAGATTTTGAGATGGAACCGGTGGGAAAGAAAGCTCTGCACGTTACGTTCTCTGTAATTACGGCAGAAGGTGATAAAGTAAGTGGATTGGAAACGGAGGTGGAATATTAGTGTTTGAAAACAAAGACTTCGACTCTATCATGGAAGAAATGCTTGCATCCGTAAGCGATAAGCTGGACAAGCGCGAGGGATCGATAATTTATGATGCAATAGCACCGATTGCCATGGAATTGGCGCAGACGTATATCGATATGGATATGATTGTGAATGAGGTATATGCAGATACAGCATCCTATTATTATTTGATCAAGCGTGCAGCTGAAAACGGAGTATATCCCAAAGAAGAGACCAATGCGGTATGCAAGATGGTTGTTAGTCCGTCCGATACAGCCATAGCGATCGGGGACCGGTTTAACCTTGGCGATCTGAACTATGAGGTAACATCTGTAATGGATGCAGCAACCGGAGAGTATCAGGTAACATGTGAGACTGCCGGTAATGTTGGAAATCAGCAGTTGGGATCATTGCTTACGATTGAAACAAAGAATGATCTGAATGATATGGAATCAGCGGAACTTACAGAGGTTTTGATCCCCGGCGAGGATGAGGAAGATGTGGAAGATTTCCGTGAACGTTATTACGAGGGATTTTCCAATACAAGCTTCTGCGGCAATAATCCGGATTATAAGGAGCGTGTATCGGCCATTGATGGAGTTGGTGCATGCAAAGTTATCCGGATGTGGGAAAAAGGATATGATCCAGTAAAGTTTATTCCTGTTGCTGCAGTTACGGAGTGGATTGGAAAGCAGTCTGTGGAAACCGTTGGGGCCGAAGTATATGCATGGCTGAAAGCGGTACATGATGCGGCAAAGGATAAATTACTGACAGTGGGTGGTACTGTTCGGGTGTATATCATATCCTCAGAGTTTAAAGCTCCATCTGCTACATTAGTACAGAAAGTGCAGAATGATGTTGACCCGGATGATAAGACCGGGGAGGGATATGGGCTGGCACCTATCGGACATGTGGTAAAGATTATGGCAGTGAAAGAAATTCCTGTTGCTGTGACAGTTACTGCGGTATATAAGAACGGATATTCATTTGAATCCTTGAAATCCGATATGCAGTCGACAATAGATGGGTATTTTACAGAACTTTCTGCTGATTGGAGTAATGAAGATAACCTGGTGGTGCGTAAGAGCCAGATTGAATCCCGGTTGCTTCTGATTGATGGGATATTGGATATTACAGATGTGAAACTGAATGGTGCATCTGAAAATGTAACATTGGATGAAGATGCAATTCCGGTAAGAGGTGATGTAAGTGGCTAAAAAAATGATTGATTATCTGCCGCCGTTTATGCAACAGTTTGAAGAAATGAAGCAATTGATGCAGAGCGAGGATAAGCAGGTGGCGGCTCTTAACATGGATACTACTAAAATATTACGAAATGCATTCATAGAGACTTCAGATGCAGAAGGTATCGAGCGGTTCGAAAGAATCTTACATATCATTCCAGGTGCTGGTGAAAATTTAGAACTCCGTCGGTCGCGTGTGTCAATGCGGTGGAATGAACGGATACCGTATACGCATCCGACACTTGTAAAATGTTTAAATGCCAGCCTAGGAGAAAACAATTATGATCTGTATTCAGATGAGGAGCATTATTACATACTCGTGTATCTGAAATTGAATGTAGCGGATCGTGTCGGAGTTGTTGAAGAACTGATCCGGCGTATGTCACCAGAGGATATATGCTACAAAGTTCTTCTTATTTATAATACGCATGCAGTTTTACACAAATTTACGCATGCACAGTTACATAACTATACACACAGACAGCTGAGAGAGGAGGTTCTGCCATGACAAAGACAAAGTATTATGATCTGCAGATGGATGATCCGCAGGATGATTATGATGTGGAAGTCGTGAATGCCAATCTGAAAAAGATTGATGAGCAGATGAAAACAAGAGAAAATGCAACGGATGCATTACAGGAGCCGGAGTTTACAGTGGCGGAAAAAAGAGAAAACATTGCATCCAAGGAAAAAATGCCGAAGATCTTGGGGAAGATTGCTAAATTCTTTACGGATTTAAAGACGGTCGCATTTTCCGGAAAATATAGTGATCTGGATGGCAAGCCAGCAATAGTGAACAATAACACTGCAACAGAAGCCGGAAGTGCCCTCGATGCACGACAGGCAAATCCGACCATCGAGGGAACCATGGCAAATCAGATATCGCAATTAAACAGTGATTTGATTTGCCAAAAACATATTGACAGTTCCGACATTACTCCCTTTTCAAAATTTTTTACGGATCAAAAAAGCATCCTTTTAGTTATTGCAAGCGACGGAAATAATACACTAAACAAAGAAATCTTTGATTTTGATAGTGATTATTATAATGGCGGATTTGGCTGTGCTGTATTGTCTGTCAAAATATCAGAATGGCGTGGATTTGCTATTGCTGTTCCTCTTAACGGATGGGGGTGCGAAAAGTACATCGGACAAATAAATGGAGCAGATGGGAAATTTTTATGGTCAAAAATTTCTGTATCATAAATTAATATCAACATCCCAGCATTTTTTCCATGTTGATCCGTTATCTGTACTTTTGTACAAGCAAAATTCATTATCACCAACATGAAGATCGTATGCTGTGCCTGTTTTTGTCGAAACTCTCAAAATAAAACCCGGAATAGATGATACCGTATTATTTAACACAAGAAGTTGTTCAATCGGATAATCTGGTATAGTGCCAACATTGAAAAAATCCCAATTGTTCCCAAAATCTTTACTATATGCATGCTGCAGAACTCCTTTTAATTCCGGTATAGTTTGTATTCTGCTTACATTTCCTGTCCCATCATGCGCGCTTAAAGCAATAAATTGTCCGGATTGGGAAAGTGCTGTTTTAGTTTTTTGGAAGTCATCATCTGTCACTATATTCAAATCACTGTTTGATTTTTATGCCACTTTAAAATACGCCTCTTTTACCGATTCTTTGCTTACACTGCAGTAGATCATCGTGGTGTCTATTTTGCTATGTCCTAAAATTGCCTGTATATATTGTATTGGAAGTCCCCTTTTTGCTGCATTTGTTGCCATTGTCCGGCGAAAACGGTGCGGATGTACCTTTTCTACACCAGCTCTTCTTCCAATCTGGCGAACCAAATGCTCGATGCTGCACTTTGACATCCCTGTCCCTCTTTTATTTAAAAATAACGGGGAAGATGCATTCCAACTTCGTTCTGCCAAATAGCGTTGTAAATAATACATTGCATTATCACTTATATATACGGTACGTTCTTTATTCCCCTTTCCCAGTACTGTGCACTCTCCTGTTCGGAAATCTATATTTTCCATGCGTAAATGAGCCACTTCTGAAACACGACAACCTGTGGAAAGCATAAACTCCACCAGTGCCTTTTCTCTCGAAGTCTTCAGGCAGTCCCTGATTTTCTCCATTTCCGCAGCAGAAAATGGCTTCTTATCTACTTTTTTCTGTTTGATGCGCTTGATTCGCAACATTGGATTCTTAGAAATAATCTCTTCTGCTGTCAACCATGCAAAAAACGTAGACAGAAATCGCCGCTTATTATCTACCGTTACGGAGCTCACTTTGTGCGTACTCTGATACTTAGCAAGATGAAAACGAATGTCATTTGTTCGGATTTCCGCAAAATCTTTTGGAATATCTTCGAGAAGTTTCACAACCGCATCCCTGTATTGTTCCAGTGTACGATCAGAGTGCCCTTCCAAGCGCATAGATGCTATATAAGTTTTGAGGATCTTCTCGTTTCCCTGCTCATTAACCGGCACTAAATCCGTACACTGCTCCACTACTTCATATTTACAAAAAAGAGCAGTCAATGCGATATCCACTTCATTGATCTGCTCTTTATCCATCTTCTTATCCAGTATTGCCAGCAATTCTGTACGAAACTTTTCTTCCATTGCAATCTCCTATCCTATATGGTTTTCTTTCCATTATAGGACAAAGCAATTATTTTGGGGCATATTTCTCACCGGTAATTTCTTTGTACTCCTCTTCCGTGATCCACTTTCCAACTGCATTTTGCACACGCGCTTTGCTCCAATATCCGCGATCGTAATATTCTTTTACCTTGTTATAATTCTTACTCATCTAAACTTACCTCCATCTGCATTGCCATATAGTCAAGATCTGCTCTCTGCTTTTCGATGCTATCTGTGTTTGCTTCTGTTTTTGTCGCATTCTCTGCCAGTCTCACAGATACTTCCGTAATACGCTTTTCCGTATAATCAGCTTCTTTTCCGAGGATTACCGTTTTTGTATCCCCCTGTAATTCAATTTTCTCCAAAACAACATAACCCGGGATCACAGATGTAAGTACATCCTCGTCCGTATAAATTTCTAACCGGGCAAGACTTTCTTTATCCGAAAAGATCGTCTGTAAATTCTCACAGGTTTCATCATTGATTATAATATGTAGGTTTCCTTCTTTGTGATTGGCATTTACAATATCATACATGCCTTTTAACGTTTTTAATTTCATAATTTTAGTCCTTTCTTTTCATGGTTTTATATTAAACAGTGATTTGTCTGACTTAAATGACGTCACAAATTTTATTCCCCGAAAATATATTAGGTTTTGGACATCCGATACAGATATATCCGGAGGGGTTGGAATTTATAATATCGGAGAAATTGCAACAGATTATTGGAACACCATTAGTAAAAACACAGAATTACAGAATGTTGGCGATTACGTTTTAACTATATTTGCTTGGAACGGTACGCCAAGTAAGGCAAATTTTGCATCAGGTTTCTTGATAAGTCCACGAAACTTTATAGCTTATGTTACTGTTTGGGAGGGCAATTTTATTTTGCATGATATTTAATTTGTTGATAGTTTTTTCCAGATTATATCTTTATCACGAAATCCTTCTGCAATGTTACATGTTCCATAATATAAAAATTGTTCCCATGTAGCTCCTGCTATTATTACAACTTCCGAGGACATTCCGAACCAAAATATATTATACCAAGATATAGTTCGTGGATTATCTTTGCATGAATTGTTTGAACAAAATACACCGCACTTGAATCCAGAATCTTGTAACGAAAAAATTCTATTTTTAATGCTATCATTTTCGACATTAAACGAAACATTAAAATACTTGGAAATTGGATTAGCACTCAAATCACTGTTTAAAGAAAAGTTACAATTATAGTTTGTTTGGACTGGAAAATTGGTACAAACACAGCCCGAACGGGCGTTATACTTAAAGAATAATAAAGAATGGAGGATACATAAATGAACAAAGCAAATTTGGCATGGGGAGCAGTCGTAGCAGTATTGACGGCGATATTCGGAAGATATTGGTTTTTATTTGCCGGATTCTTGATTTTTAATGTACTTGATTATGCATCAGGCACATACAGAGATTGGGTAAAAGGAAAGTTATCAAGTGCAACAGGAGCAAAAGGAATTGTAAAAAAAGTGTGGTACTGGGTTGTAATCGGAATTGCATTTTACGTATCATATGCTTTTTCACAGCTGGGAGATATTGTTGGATATAACCTGGAATGGCTTATGTGGATCGGATGGTTTACTTTAGCATGCTATATGGTAAATGAATTAAGAAGTCTGATTGAAAATCTTGTAGAAATAGGTGTAAATGTGCCAGCGATACTGGTAAAAGGATTAGACATAACAGAAAAGCTTATAAAAGAGAAAGAATCGTCACTGACAGGAGATGAAGAAAATGGTAATTAATGTACATGCCGGACATAATCCGGACGGAAAGATTGCGTGTGGAGCGTGTGGACTGATCAAAGAGTCCACGGAGGCGCGTAAAGTTAAGAAAGAAGTGATCAAGCTGCTCCGGGCAAAGGGACATACCGTGTATGATTGCACCTGCGCGAATGGCAAAAGCCAGACGGACGTACTCAAGCAGATTGTGACAAAGTGCAACAAGCACAAGGTAGATCTGGATATCTCCATCCATTTTAATTGTGGAGTTGGAGATAAGAAAGGGAATGGCCAGACTACAGGAACAGAGGTGTATGTATACAGTACCAAAAGCGCTGCTTATCCGGTGGCAGAGAGAATTGACAAGGCGATTGCAGCTCTCGGCTTCCGGAACCGTGGGGTTAAGGTACGCACAAATCTGTATGTGCTGCATCGGACAAACTCCCCGGCACTTCTGATCGAATGTTGTTTTGTAGATGACAAAGACGATGTGAAATTGTATGATGCCAAGAAGATGGCACAGGCAATTGTTACGGGAATTTTGTCGAATGTAAAAAAATAATAATTTACTATAGGGTATTGCAATACAGACCACCGTACTGACTTATAATAAAAGATGCCATCTTAGCATTTGGTGTTGAAATGGAAATCGGATATTGCAGTCTTTTTTCATAATTCCACATAGCTTATTTCACTCCTTCCCATGGCATTGGACCGTCATTCCAGTCCCAGTCCTCCAGCGGCTGGCTGCCAAATGCGGACAACGGTTCGAAACGTTCCTCGTATGTCTTTTTAGCTGAATTGTATAATTCGTTGCACTGATTGTAATAAGAGAGTGCCTGTGAGTCATCCGGATGGGTGTCCAGATAAAGAAGCATATCATAGGCACAAAAGCCCAGTGCCATAACCCAGCGGTACAATTCCGACCGGTTCATTGGCTGAGAAGATGGTCTTGTCATCGCCGCCGCCCTCCCTGCATCATATTCATATTGCATTTTCCGGTAAATGGTTTATCCAGTTCCGGAAAAATTGTGCCTGCGGCAAGCCCGCGCATGGGATCGTAGGTTTTGCCGAATGTCTGCCAGGGAACGTAGCACATGCCAGGTACCTGATGGCTGCCATTGTCTGTTTCCGGCATAGTATTAATAGTTGCATTCATGGATTTCTTTTTCCTTTCTGATCAGCATATACTGTATGATATGTTTCGTTTGCGTTATGTGTGTATTTGTTATATAATAAAACACATGACAGAATAAGGAGAGAAACGCGATGAGTAAAGTAAGAACAAGATTTGCACCAAGTCCGACAGGAAGAATGCATGTGGGAAATCTTCGTACGGCATTGTATGCATACCTCGTAGCAAAGCATGAGGGCGGAGATTTCATCTTAAGAATAGAAGATACCGATCAGGAGCGTTATGTGGAAGGTGCGGTAGATATTATTTACCGCACCCTGCAGAAAACAGGCCTGATCCATGACGAGGGACCGGACAAGGATGGCGGCTGTGGACCATATGTACAGAGTGAGCGTCAGGCACAGGGCATTTATTTAAAATATGCCAAAGAGCTGATCGATAAAGGCGAGGCCTATTATTGTTTCTGTGACAAGGAACGCTTAGAGGGACTCAAAAAAGTAGTTGCAGGAAAAGAAATTCATGTATATGACAAGCACTGTCTGCATCTTTCCAAGGAAGAAGTAGAAGAAAAACTTGCCGCAGGCGTACCGTATGTCATCCGCCAGAATAACCCGACGGAGGGAACGACAACGTTCGAGGATGAGATTTACGGGGATATTACCGTTGACAATGCGGAGCTGGACGATATGATTCTGATCAAGTCCGATGGATATCCGACTTACAATTTTGCAAATGTGGTAGACGATCATCTGATGGGAATTACCCATGTTGTCCGTGGAAACGAGTATCTTTCCTCTTCCCCGAAGTACAATCGTCTGTATGAGGCATTTGGCTGGGAAGTACCGGTATATATCCATTGTCCGCTGATTACGGATGAAAATCATCAGAAGCTGTCAAAACGATGCGGACATTCTTCGTTTGAAGATCTGGTAGAGCAGGGATTTCTGACAGAGGCGATCGTGAACTTTGTTGCATTGCTTGGATGGAGCCCGGCAGATAACCAGGAGATCATGACACTCGAAGAACTGGTAGAAAAGTTTGATTACCATCATATGAACAAATCACCGGCAGTCTTTGACTATACCAAGTTAAAATGGATGAACGGGGAATACATCAAAAAAATGGACTTTGACAAGTTCTACGAGATGGCACTTCCGTATATCAAAGAAGTGATCACCAAAGATTATGATCTGAAGAAGATTGCACATATGGTACAGACCCGTATCGAGATCTTCCCGGATATCAGGGATCACATTGATTTCTTTGAGGAACTTCCGGAATATGATGTGGCAATGTACACGCACAAGAAAATGAAGACAAATGCACAGACTTCTCTTGAAGTGCTGCAGGAGATCCTTCCGGTCTTAGAGGCTCAGGAAGATTACAGCAACGATGCATTGTATCAGACACTTCTTAAGTATGTAGAGCAGAAAGGCTGCAAGAACGGATATGTTATGTGGCCGATCCGTACGGCAGTATCCGGCAAGCAGATGACACCGGGCGGTGCCACCGAGCTTATGGAGGTTCTTGGAAAAGAAGAGTCTCTTGCCCGTATCCGTAAAGGAATCGAGCTCCTTTCTCAGGCACAGTAGAACATTCTCACGGGAGAACGAATGAACTATAATAAATCCCAGCAGCAGGCCATCCGCCATAAGGATGGCCCGATGCTTGTTCTGGCAGGTCCCGGTTCCGGGAAAACTGCGGTAATTACCCAAAGAACGAAACAGTTAATTGAATATGAGAACATAGATCCGTCCAATATTCTTGTGATTACATTTACGCGAGCGGCGGCACAGGAGATGAAGCAGCGTTTTCTTGCAGCGACAGGAGAAGAGAGAACGAAAGTGACCTTCGGTACGTTCCACGCCATATTTTTCATGGTGTTGAAGCTGGCGTATCATTTTGATTCCGGAAATATTATATCGGAGGAGCAGCGATATCAGTTTATGCGGGAGATTCTGTCTTATCATCATCTGGAATACCGGGATGAAGGGGAATTTATCGGGGATGTTTTAACGGAGATCAGCCGTGTGAAAAATGAGCAGATTCCGCTGGAACATTTTTATTCTTCCAGCTGTGGGGAGGAGGTTTTCCGGAAGATTTACCGGGAATATGATGAGCGGCTCAAAAGAAACCGCCTGATTGATTTTGATGATATGCTGACATACACGTATGAGTTGTTTTCCCAGCGGAAGGATATTCTTTCGGCATGGCAGAAAAAGTACCGTTATATTCTGATCGACGAATTTCAGGATATCAATCTGATCCAGTGGAAGATCATGTGTATGCTTGCCGCACCGGAAAATAATCTCTTTGTAGTGGGAGATGATGACCAGTCCATCTATCGGTTCCGCGGTTCGAAGCCGGAAATTATGCTGGGATTTCAAAAGATATACCCGCAGGCAAAGATTGTGAATCTTGAAGTAAATTACCGGTGTGAGCCGCCGATTGTGGAGGCAGCTATGCGCCTGATCGCACACAATGAAGAACGTTTTCCGAAAAAGATCCGTGCCGGAAAATCCGGGAAACAGAAGGTGCGTTTTCAGTACTTTGAGGACTGCTATAAAGAGAATGCATTTTTGGCAGAAGATATCCGGCAGACTGTGCAAAATGGGGTTCCGCTTTCGGAAATCGCAGTACTGTTTCGGACAAACATGCAGCCGCGTGCCCTGATGGAATATATGGTTTCTGCCAATCTGGCATTTCAGACGAAAGACCGGATTCCGGATATCTATGAGCACTGGATTGCCCGTGATTTTTTCACTTATATCCGCATCGCACAGGGAAGTGACAGCAGGGCCGATTTCCTTTCTATTATGAACCGGCCGAAGCGGTATATCGGCAGGGACAGCCTGCCCGATGAAACGGTATGTTTTGATGAGTGGATGAAATTATATGAGGAGCAGCCGTGGATCGCGGAGCGGATCGAAAAGCTGTGGTATGATCTGAAACATTTGTCCCGTCTGAGCCCTTATGCGGCAATCAACTATATCCGGCGGGGAATCGGGTACGATGATTATCTGGCAGAGTATGCCGAATACCGGAATGCGAATAAAGAAGATTTTTATGAAGTGGCAGATGAAATCCTTGCGAGTGCCAAAGGGTACCGTACATTTGAGGAATGGTTTGCACATATAGAAGAATACCGGCAGGAGTTAAAGAGACTGGCGCAGGAAAAGCGCAGGAATCAGAATGCTGTGACATTTGCAACACTGCACAGCGCCAAGGGGCTGGAATTTACAAAAGTGTATCTGATTGACGTCAACGAGGGCGTAATGCCTTATAAGAAAGCAGTATTAAAGCAGGATGTCGAGGAAGAACGGCGTTTGTTTTATGTGGGAATGACCAGAGCAAAGGAATCCCTGACCATCTGTTCGGTAAAAAAAATGCGTGGCAAAGAGGTGGAACTGTCGCGTTTTATCAAAGAAGCCGGTAAAGAGCCGTAAAAAACCTGCATCGGATATTCGATGCAGGTTTAAAAAAGTTACTCTTCGTCTTCGAGTGCATTGAAGTAGTCATCATCGAGCATTTCATCAAAGCGGTCGGCAGCAGCTTCGTACTCGTCGTCATCCGTGATGCTGTCGATCTGTGGAAGACCTTCTTCATCCTCTGCGTAGCGGTAGAGATAAACGGTGCCTTCGTCCGGATCAGAGCCGTCTGGATTGAGCGGCATTAGTGCAATGTAGTCCTGTTCATTTACGTCAAAAATGGTAAGGATTTTGCATTCTACTTCACCTTCATCCAGCTCAAGTGTTACACGGATATCTTCAATCTCATCCGGGGTAACGGGTGTTGCTTTTTCTTTATCTTCCATAAGATACCTCTTTTCTTAATCGTTTTTGTGTCTTTTATCATTATAAGCGAGGAGTAAGGAGCTTGTCAATTCGAAAAAGTGATATACAAAGTTTTTTAAAAAGGGTATAATGAAAAACATGAAAATACGAGATACGAAAAAACGAACAGAGAATAAAAGGATCAGAGAAGGAGATTACGCAAAACCGGGAGTGACGATTCAGGGAGAATGGACCACTTTTACGTTTGATGCGGAAAAAGAGGACAGCTGTTTTGTGGTACTTAAGGATATACAGACCGAAAAAGAAGAAAAAATAGCTGTTCCGGCAGAATACTGCATGGGATCGGTGCGCTCTGTCGCAGTGGCAGATCTGCATCTCGAACATCTGATTTACGATTTTGAGATCAATGGAAAAAAGGTAATGGATCCGTGCGCACATGCCATCATGGGGCGTCAGGTCTGGAATGACAGTTCACGCAGCAGGCAGCAGTATGAGGTGCATGGGGCATTTGATGTGCAGGAGTTTGACTGGGGGGAGGATGTATGTCCGGAAATACCGAGAGAACAGATGATTATGTACAAGCTGCATGTGCGTGGTTTTACGATGGATTCCGGTACCAGAAGTGTTCCGGGGACATTTCGTGCGCTTATGAACCGGATTCCCTATCTGAAGAAACTCGGTGTGACAACGATCGAACTTATGCCGGTATATGAGTTTGAGGAAATTGAACTGCCAAAGCAGCAGAAACTTCCGGAATATATCCGTTGGAAAGAAAAACAGACGGATCAGATCCGTCCGGCAGAAAAAATAAAAGAGGCTCCGCGCAAAGTGAATTACTGGGGATATGAGCCCGGAAATTATTTTGCGGTGAAGGCATCGTATGCTGCCGATCCGCTGCATGCTTCCCGGGAATTCAGAATGCTGATCCACCGGCTGCATGAAAACGGCATGGAATGTGTGATGGAGATGTATTTTCCGGAGAAAGTGAATCATAATCTGATTTTAGAAGCACTTCGTTACTGGGTGCGGGAATACCATGTGGACGGAATCCATCTGCTTGGAGAACATCTGCCCATTACAGCGATCGTGCAGGATGGAATGCTCAGCCGCACCAAGATTTTTTATGTGGATTTTGAGGAAAAAGCATGTGCGGCAAGCCGGAAATATCCAAATCTGTATATTTACAAAGAGGAGTATCAGTATCCGGTACGGCAGATCTTAAACCATATCAATGGAAATATGCGTGATTTTGCCGATCAGCAGAGAAAACAGGGGGCTTTTTTAGGCTATATCAATTATATAGCAAGCAACAACGGGTTTACGCTTGCAGATCTGTTTATGTACAACGATAAACACAATGAGGAAAATGGAGAGCAGAATCTCGATGGGAGTTCCTGGAATTTCAGCAATAATTACGGCGTGGAGGGACCGACCAGAAAGCGTTATATCAATGCGCTGCGGAAATTAAACTGGAGAAATGCGGTTCTTATGCTTATGCTGGCACAGGGCGTTCCCCTGTTGTGGAGCGGTGATGAGATGGGAAATTCCCAGAACGGAAATAATAACGCATATTGTCAGGATAATCCCACCGGCTGGGTGAACTGGAAGAATGAGAAGTCTCATCGCAGACAGATCGAATTTCTGCAGCAGGTAATTGTGTTTCGAAAAGAACATACCGTGCTTTCAAATCCGATGCCATTCCAGTTTTCGGATTATAAATCGCTGGGGTATCCGGATCTTTCCTATCACGGGACAAGTGCGTGGATGTTAGAACCGACGCCGGATCATCTATGTCTGGGAATGCTTTATTGCGGGGCTTATGCCCAAAACGAAAAAGAGCCGGATGTCTATGCCGCCTATAATTTTCTTGCCGCGGCAACGGAACTGGCTTTGCCTAAACCGCGAAAAGGGAAAGAATGGGTTGTCTGTATTGACAGCGGAGAAGAGGATGCTGCGTTTTTGGACGCACCAAAGCCCGTAAGCGGAGGAAAAATCATTCTCCGGCCACAGACCATCTGTGTGCTGGAGAGCAGGGAGATGAAAAAACATGGGTAATGCATGGAAACATTTTTGCACAATTACACATCACAAAAATCTGGTGCTTGTCGGTTGCTTTAAGATCGGACTATACAGGCAGGGGTTGCTGCATGATCTTTCAAAATATTCTCCGACGGAATTTCTGGTCGGTTGCAAATATTATCAGGGAACCATGAGTCCGAACAATGCAGAGCGGAAGGAAAAGGGGTATTCCCTGGCATGGCTGCATCACAAAGGACGCAATAAACACCATCTCGAGTACTGGATTGATTATGATATTTCAAAAGAACCGGGGAAAGAACATTCGGGGATGGCAGGAATGAAAATGCCGGTGCGCTATGTGGCGGAAATGTTTATTGACAGGATCAGTGCATCCAAAAATTACCAGAAAGATAAATACACGGACCGGAGTGCACTCGATTACTATATGCACGGCAGATCACATTATCTGATCCATCCGGATACCGAGGCACTGATCCACTATCTTTTACTGATGCTGGCAGTGCGGGGGGAGAAGGAAACATTTGCATTTGTAAAGAATGAGGTACTGAAAGGAAACGTTCCTTATGAGAGGGAAAGCCTGATCCGGCGCATACAGGAACTGGCACCGGAAGAAAAAATATAAAAGGGAAAAGCACAGAATGCCTTCTGCTGACATAGAATATTAGAAAGCTGTTGGAAAAGGTGCTGTGTGAAAACATTTTTGGTTCCCCTGACACCGGAAGAGGAAACAGACTGTCTGTGCAGATTAAAAAATGGCGAGCAAGGGGCAAAGGAAGAACTGGTGTTGCACAACATGCGCCTGGTAGCCCATGTCGCAAAAAAATATGTCAGTTCGGAAGAAGAACAGGAGGATCTGATTTCCATCGGTACGATCGGACTGATGAAAGCAGTAGACAGTTTCCGGCCGGAATACGGAAATAAATTTGCAACGTATGCCATCCGGTGTGTGGACAATGAATTGCTGATGCATCTGCGATCAAAGAAAAAACAGCGCAAAGAAGTTTCTATGTTTGAACCGATTGGTACAGACAAAGAAGGAAACCAGATTCAGCTTGTCGATGTGCTGGAGTTTCATGATAAAAATGTAGCAGATGAAGTGACAAAAAGGGAGCAGATGAAAAAAATCTGTACCTTTATGAATGATGTGTTAAGCGAGAGAGAAGCATTTATCATTCGGCGAAGATATGGAATCGGAGGAAATCAGGAACTGACCCAGAGAGAAATCGCGCGGGCACTTGGAATTTCCCGTTCCTATGTTTCCAGGATTGAAAAGAGAGCACTGGAAAAACTTAAAAAAGTGATAAGCGAATAAAGTCGTTGCAAAAAGATGCATTTTATGATAAGGTAAATGCATCTTTTTTCATGCATGTGTCTGTGCAAAATTCCCATTTGTTGGAATGAGGTGAATATGTATAGCCAAATCAGGACATCCATGCTGGATGGAATCTGCGCAATGCCGGTACAGGTAGAGGTGGATATCAGCATGGGAATGCCGGTGTTTGATATGGTAGGATATCTTTCTCCGGAGGTGCGGGAGGCGAAGGAACGAGTGCGTACGGCGCTTCACAATTGCGGAATTCTTCTGCCTGCAAAGCGGATTACCGTAAATCTTTCTCCGGCAAATATAAGGAAAACCGGAACCGGATTTGACCTGCCGATTGCGGTTGCACTGCTGGTTGCCATGGGGCTGGTAAAATCGGAAAAGTGCGCGGACACGATTTTTTCCGGGGAGTTGAATTTAAGTGGACAGTTACTGCCGGTCCGGGGAATTCTGCCGATGGTTTCGGATGGAGTAAAGGAAGGGATTCATAAATTTGTTGTTCCGGCGGATAATCTTATGGAAAGCCGTCTGGTGCAGGGGGCGGATGTCTGCGGATTTTCTGCATTGGAATCAGTGATCGGCTATCTGCAGGATGGCGGTTATAAAGAGCCGGCATATGCAGGCCGGCGGCAGAACAGATCCCATGGGATGCCGGATTTTTCCGAAGTAAACGGGCAGCAGTTTTTGAAACGGGCAGCGGAAATCGCAGCGTCCGGAATGCACAATATGCTTATGGTCGGGCCACCGGGAGCCGGAAAAACCATGATCTCCGAGCGGATGGCTACAATCCTGCCGCCACTTACAAAAAAAGAGCAGCTGGAGGTTTCAAAAATATACAGTGTCTGCGGTCTGCTGGCAGACTCCCGGACACTGTTGCAGGAACGGCCGTTTCGCAGTCCGCATCATACGGTCAGCATGGCAGGGCTTGCCGGCGGTGGACGAAGTATCCGGCCGGGAGAGATTTCACTGGCACATCATGGTGTGCTTTTTCTGGATGAACTCCCGGAATTTTCCAAATCAACGTTGGAAGTGCTGCGTCAGCCGTTGGAGGAACATCAGATTCATTTGACGCGCGCGGTCGGCAGTGTGACCTATCCATCGGATTTTTTACTTCTGGCATCTATGAATCCATGCAATTGCGGATATTATCCGGACCGGAATCGGTGCAGATGCACACAGGCATCCCTGCAGCGGTATTTTGACCGGATTTCCCAGCCGCTCATTGACCGCATGGATCTTTGTGTGGAAGCGCCGATGGTTACGTATGAAGAACTGACGGGAAACGGCAATAATGAGAGTTCAAAGACCATCCGGGACAGGGTGTGCGAGTGTCAGGAACGCCAGATTTTCCGATTCAAAGACGAAAATTTTTCTCACAACTGTGGAATTCCGGCAGCAAAATTAAACCAGTTCTGTAAGCTGGGAGAAAAGGAGCAGCGGTATATGGAAAAAATGTTTCATAAACTGTCACTTACTGCGCGCACCTATCATAAAATCCTCCGGGTGGCACGAACAATTGCCGATACACAAAAGGCGGAAAACATCCGTGTCTGTGATCTGACAGAAGCGGTGTGTTACCGGAGTATCGGGGATAAATTCTGGGGAGGTATGGAAGAATGAGCATGTATGCGTACTGGCTTGCAAATACCGGACTGACCGTACATAAACTGACGGGGCTTATGACAGAAGGGATCGGTGCGGAAGAACTGTATGCCTTGCAGGAGTCCCAAATGAAAAAAATCCGGGTTCTGGATGAAAAGGATGTGGAAAAAATCACACAATCCAGGCGGCACTGGGAGGTACAGGAGCGCTGGGGAAAACTGCAGGAGGAAGGAATCGGTTTTGTCTGCGTGGAAGAAGCACGGTATCCGCAAAAGCTCCGCCAGATTTTAGCAGCGCCTTATGCGCTGTATTATATTGGCAGGCTGCCGGAAGAAACGCGAAAGAGTGTGGCAATTGTCGGGGCGCGGACAAGAAGTGCCTATGGAAGCCAGATTACGGGGAAACTGGCGAGGGCACTTGCACAGAACCGGATGGATATCATCAGCGGCATGGCGATGGGGATTGATGCTGATGCGCATAGCGGAGCACTGGAAGAAAACGGGGATACCTATGCGGTACTGGGCTGTGGCGTGGATGTGTGTTATCCGAAAAGAAACCGGTATTTATATGAAAAAATGCAGGATCGGGGAGGTATTTTGTCGGAATATCCGCCGGGCACACCGCCGCTGCCGGGATATTTTCCGCAAAGAAACCGTATCATAGCCGGACTTGCGGATTACGTGATTGTGATGGAGGCAAGAAAAAAGAGCGGATCGCTGATTACTGCGGACTATGCCATGGAACAGGGAAAGGAAGTGTATGCCCTTCCCGGGAGAGTTACGGATGCCCTGAGTGAAGGAACCAACCATCTGATCCAGCAGGGCGCCGGCATTTTTGTAAGTGTGGAAGATTTCCTGCAGGAACTGCAATTACAGCCCCAAAATATAACGACACAAATAGACTTTAGAAAAAATCTTCTTGAAAAAGACGAATCGTTGGTGTATGCTTTATTAGATTTTTATCCGGTGGGTCTTGGAACCCTGATCGAAAAAAGTCCCTATGGTCTGGTAGAAATTCTGCCGGTTTTAGAGAGGCTGGAACAGAAAGGGTTCATTCAGGAGACCATTCCGAATTATTATATAAAAACAATTTAGATGATATAAGGAGCACCAAATGGCAAAGTATCTGGTAATCGTGGAGTCACCGGCAAAGGTGAAGACGATTAAAAAATTTCTGGGAAAAAATTATGAGGTCATGGCAAGTAACGGGCATGTGAGAGATCTTCCGAAGAGTCAGCTCGGATTTTCTCCGGAAAATGATTTTGAACCGAAATATATTACGATTCGTGGAAAGGGAGAGATTCTTGCAAAGCTGAGAAAAGAAGTAAAGAAAGCGGATAAAATTTATCTCGCAACTGACCCGGACCGTGAAGGAGAGGCAATTTCCTGGCATTTAACCAAGGCGTTGAAACTGGACGACAAAGATGTCAGCAGAATCAGTTTTAACGAAATTACAAAAACAGCGGTAAAAGCATCCTTAAAGACACCGCGTGAGATTGATATGGATCTGGTTGATGCACAGCAGGCGAGACGTATGCTGGACCGTATGGTTGGTTACCGGATCAGCCCGTTGTTATGGGCAAAAGTAAAAAGAGGGCTGAGTGCCGGTCGTGTACAATCCGTTGCTTTACGGATTGTGTGTGACCGTGAGGAAGAAATTGATGCATTTATTCCGGAGGAGTACTGGTCTTTAGAGGCAAGCCTCCTGCCGGAAGGTGAGAAAAAACCGATTACAGCAAAGCTGCTGGACAAAGGCGGCGAAAAGTTTGAGATTTCTTCCGAGGAACAGATGAATCAGGTGCTTGCGGAATTAAAAGGCAAAGAATTTAAAGTCTGCGATATGAAAAAGGGAGAGCGCACAAAAAAAGCGCCGCTTCCGTTTACAACCAGTACTTTGCAGCAGGAAGCTTCCAAAGCGCTGAATTTCCCGATCTCGAAGACGATGCGGATTGCACAGCAGCTGTATGAAGGTGTGGATATCAAAGGACAGGGAACGGTCGGTATCATCACTTATCTGCGTACGGATTCCGTTCGTATTTCGGAAGAGGCGGATGAAGCAGCGCGTGCCTTTATTTCCGAAAGCTACGGAGAGGAATATCTGTCTGACGGAGAAGGAAGCAAGAAGAGCAATGCAAAGATTCAGGATGCGCACGAAGCGATCCGTCCGACCGATATTAACCGTATTCCGTCCGAGATTAAAGAGTCGTTAAGCCGGGATCAGTTCCGTTTATACCAGCTGATCTGGAAACGCTTTGCCGCAAGCCGTATGGCAAACGCAAAGTATGAGACAACAACCGTTAACATTGCAGCGGGAGATTATACATTCCGCGTTTCTACTTCCAAAGTAGCTTTTGACGGATTTATGCTGGCCTATACGGAAGCAGATGATGAAAAGCAGGAAAAACAGGTACTTTTAAAATCAATTGATAAAGATACAAAATTAAAACTTGAAGAATTCGATCCGAAGCAGCATTTTACACAGCCACCGGCACATTATACGGAAGCTTCGCTGGTAAAAACACTCGAAGAACTCGGAATCGGACGCCCAAGCACCTATTCCCCGACCATCACAACGATCATTGCCAGACGTTATATCACAAAGGAAAATAAGAACCTTTATGTGACAGAGATCGGTTCCGTTGTCAATTCCATTATGAAGGAATCTTTCCCGACTATTGTAGACGAACATTTTACTGCAAATATGGAATCTCTTTTAGACAGTGTTGCGGAAGGACATTTAAACTGGAAAACGGTTGTTGCGAATTTTTATCCGGATCTGGAAGAGGCTGTGGAGGCCGCGGAAAAAGATCTCGAAAAGATTACCATTGAAGATGAAGTGACGGATGAAATCTGTGAAGTGTGTGGCCGCAATATGGTAATCAAGTATGGACCGCATGGAAAGTTTCTGGCATGTCCGGGATTCCCGGAGTGCCGGAATACCAAGCCATATTATGAAAAGATTGGTGTCGCATGTCCGAAATGCGGAAAAGACGTGGTCATCAAAATGACACGTAAGGGCAGAAGATACTATGGATGCATTGATTATCCGGAATGTGATTTCATGAGCTGGGGGCGTCCGGTGGAAAAGAAATGTCCGCGCTGTGGAGGCTATATGGTAGAAAAAGGAAACAAGCTTGCATGTGCGGATGAACATTGCGGTTACACGGAAGCAAAAGAAAAAGAAACAGAATAGTCGTAAATTTTTCAAAAAATATTGAATTGTCTGATAAATAGTGCTACACTCATGATATCTGTGATAAAGACAGGAGGAAAAACATGAGTGTTCAACTTCTAGACAAGACAAGAAAAATAAATAAACTGCTTCATAACAATAATTCGTCCAAGGTGGTATTTAACGATATCTGTGAAGTCCTGACGGGAATTCTTGATTCCAACATCCTTGTAATAAGCAAGAAGGGAAAGGTTTTAGGTTCCAGTGTATGCAAAGGGGTTGAGGAACTGCAGGAACTGATCGTGGATGAAGTCGGCGGATATATTGATGCAGAACTCAATGAGCGTCTTCTGGGAATCCTTTCCACAAAAGAGAACGTAAATCTGGAAACGCTCGGATTCGGAGATGAATCCAAAAAGTACCGGGCCATCATTACCCCGATTGATATTGCCGGGGAGCGGCTGGGAACCTTATTTGAATACCGGTGCGAAACGGAATATGACATTGATGACATTATTCTGACAGAGTACGGAACAACGGTGGTAGGGCTGGAAATGATGCGTTCTGTAAACGAAGAGAGCGCAGAGGAAGCAAGAAAGATTGCAATCGTAAAATCTGCGATCAGCACACTTTCTTTCTCGGAACTTGAGGCAATCACCCACATCTTTGATGAACTGGATGGCAATGAGGGAATTCTTGTTGCAAGCAGAATTGCGGATCGCGTGGGAATTACCCGTTCCGTGATTGTAAATGCACTTCGTAAGTTTGAGAGTGCGGGCGTGATCGAATCGCGTTCTTCCGGCATGAAAGGAACTTACATAAAGGTTGTCAATGACGTGGTTTTCGATGAACTTGCAGAACTGAAAAGAAAAAATGCAAAATAAAGGATGGAACCGAGCGGACAGCAAAAGGGCGTGTGAAAAAACGAAAGTTTTTTCATGCGTCCTTTTGCTTATAGATACAACAGTAGTTATATTTTATAAAAAAGTGTATACTCCCCCTTTCCCCATAAGAATGCTATTATGGAATCCTATGCGGCAGTTGCGACTTTTTTCTGTTTATTGTGATATTTATAAAGATTGTGTCCAATAGAAACAAGAAATACTTCAAGCAATACAGATTTTATCCCTCTTCGGACAATTCTTTTATACCAACGGTCGTTTTTTATGATACCAAATGTACCTTCGGCCTGAATGGATCTGTTCATCCTTAGAAGCGCTCCCTTGATACTTTCGAGATTTTCAATCACTTCCTGATGCATCGATGTAAGTTCATGGTTGAGCCGAACGGTACGGTTTTTATCTGTCTTTTTACATTGTTCTGCATATGGACAGCCGGAACAATCTTCACACTGATATACTTCTTCCTGTCGTCCATACTTGTTTCCCTTTACATTTTTACGATACTGAAGATAAAAGCTTTTCCCGTTTGGACAACGCATGATTCCGTCCTCCCCGATTGGGAAATTTACTGCACGAAATGGATCTTCATGATACTTCTTGTCAGTAGTTTCTTTCTTGAACATGGGGAACTTCATATATTTTTCCATTCCATGCTGCTCACAGAAGATGTAATTGTTGTAAGAACCATATCCGGCATCTGCGACTGGATACTTTGGATAGAAACCATATATATTCTGAAACTTGTTCATTAGTGGAATAAAACAGTCCATATCGGAACGGTACTGATTTACATCAACAACAGCAATGTATTCATCTGCAACACCAACCTGTACATTATAAGCTGGAAGCAGCTGGTCATTTCCCATGTAGTCTGTCTTGATTCGCATAAAAGTAGCTGAATGATCTGTTTTTGAGTAGCTATTACGATCTTCTCCACAGATCCTGATTTTTTCTACATATTCTTCCAGCTTGGCAGTATACTCCCTGAGTTTCTCATAATGACGTTGCTGCGTAGTTTTGCGATGTCCCCTGCCATGAACAAACATCGTTTCATCAATCTGCCAGACTTCTGCATACTGTTCAGCAGCTTCTTTCAGATACTCTGGCGCATACTCGCTATTGATACAAAACTTTATACCCGTACATTCCAGTTCCTTATTGATTTCCTCAAAGAGTGTGGTGATCTTATCAAATAGACGGTATCTGGATTTTTCTGTTGATTTTTTCCATACCCAGGAGTATTTATTCGCATTTGCTTCAAACTTGGAGCCATCAATGTATAGGTGTTGGAGATCCACGTGTTCTGTCTCGAAGATTTTTTTGTTTATGTCCTGAAATATTTCTTCTATGGAATCAGCAAGTACCTCGTTTATAAAGTAGCCGAAGGTACGGTAAGAAGGTGTTTGATGATCCATGAGATACATGAAGCGGAGATTGACTTTACACTGATCCTCCAGCTCACGTAATGATATATAGCCATTTGCCATAAATCCAAACAAAACTGTCTTCAGCATGCTGACCGGGTCATATCTGAGTCTTCCTGTATCATGTTGCGGAATATTTTTCAGATATTTCTCCAGTTCGATTTCTCCCATAAATCTGTCAAATGTCAGCACCGGATCACAGATGTCCAGATAATCTTGAATTAGTATTGGCAAAACTGCCTGTTTTGGGTTAGAATAGATTATGTTATTAATTTTCATTGCAAGTTAATTATAACAGAAAGAAAGACCTTGAGTTCATTATAAACTCTTGGTCTTTCTTTTTTCGGGACTATTCTTTTTTCACAGCCCCTTTTTTGTCATTTTATGTAAAAAACTACTTGTATTTTGCTTGATTTATACTATAATTAGTATGATACGATAATAGGGAATACTAGATAAGGAGGCACAAAATTGCTGAGTACAGATGCTTTCAATTATGTGAATGTTCTGGATAAAGCTGCCGATGCGAGCTGGAGCAGGGAGAACATTCTGACTAACAATATTGCAAATGTAAACACTCCGGGATATAAGAGAAAAGACTTAAATTTTGAAAATACATTAAAAACAGAACTGGGCCGCTGCAAGCATGAGTCCCTGGATTCGAAAATGAAAGACGTGGATCTTTCCAGACTGAATCCATCGGTTTATGTGGACAGTTCCAATTACTCCTATCGGCTGGATGGAAGTAATGTAGATATTGATACAGAAGAAGTGGAGCTGGCATCCGAACAGATCCGCTATCAGGGAATCACAGCCGGAATTAACGGACAGTTTGACCGTATGCGTTCCGTGATTAAGTAAGGGGGAAAGATAAATGGCTTTATTTCAGGCGTTTAATATCAGCGCGTCAGGCATGACCGCAGAACGGTTCCGTACCGATATCATTGCGGAGAACATTGCAAATGTAAATACAACATCAACAGAGAGCGGCGGTCCGTACCGACGCAAAATTGTAAATTTTGCAGAACGGAAAGTTACCCCGTTTTCCCAATATTATGCAACTGCATCGCAGAATCCGGCAATCGGAAACGGTGTAAAAGTAACTTCCGTAAAGGAAGATACGGAAACAGATTTCGTGAAAGAATATGATCCTTCCAATCCGGATGCGGATGCGGACGGATATGTATCTTATCCAAATGTAAACACGGTCACGGAAATGACCAATCTGATCGATTCTACCCGTGCATATGAGGCAAATGCGACTGCGTTTGATGCCACAAAGAGTATGGCAACCACGGGACTTTCCATAGGAAAACAATAATAAAAAGTAAGTTATACGAGAGAGGACAAAAGCATGGATATCACACAATTGTCTGGAGTTTCTTCTGACTATCTGAATACATTCGCAAAAAAAGAGGCACTTGTTCCGGGAGACGATGACAGTTTCAGCGCGGTGCTTTCAACAGCGATGAAATCAGTAGATGAAACCAATGACCTGCAAAATACTGCGGAGTCGGAAGAAGTACGGTTCGCACTTGGGGAAGCCGAAAATCCACATGATCTGCTGATTGCAGAGACGAAAGCAAATGTAGCACTGCAGTATACGGTTGCAGTGCGGGATAAACTGATTGACGGATACAAAGAGATTATGCAGATGTCAATCTAGTAAGTGAGGAACGAAAACATGCCAGAACAGTTACAGAAAATCCTTGACCGTGTGGTTGAGTGGTGGAAAAAATTTTCCAATAAACAAAGAATGCTGCTGATCAGCCTTACCGCAGTGGTGATCCTTGCGCTGGTGATACTGGGAGTTGTTGTATCAAGACCGAGTTATACAACACTGATTGACTGCCAGAACGCAAAAGAAGCCAGTCAGGTAAAAGATCTGTTAGACGGCGAAGGTGATATTGATTATAAGGTAACGGATACCACACATTTTGAAGTAAACAAAAAAGATGAGAACAAGGCAAACTGGCTTTTGGGATCCAATAATATTGATACAACGGGATTTGACCTGTCAGATCCGAACATCAAGGATTATATCGACGGAAGTTTTTCTACCACGGAGGCAGATAAACAGAAACTTGCCAAAAGCTATATGGAAGATAAACTGGAGAATGTGCTTGCTGCGAATGACCTGATTGATTCCGCAAAAGTTACACTGGATATTCCGGACGATGACGGTACACTGATTTCGCGGATGCAGGAAAGTTCTGCCAGCGTTTCGCTTGCCCTGAATGGTTCTATGGATTCGGATCAGGCGTATTCGGTGGCGCGCCTTGTGGCAACCGCCCTTGGAAATGATTCGACAGACAAAATTACCATTCTGGATCAGAAGACATCCAAAATCTTGTTTTCGGGAGCAGACCAGGATGATGATGCCACGGTTGTTTCCGACAGTCTGGACATCAAAGACCGCATTAAGAATTCCGTGGTCAATGGTATCAAGGATGTAATGGTCAAGTCCGGTATGTATTCGGACGTGCAGGTTGCACCGAACCTTGATATTGATATGTCCAAGGTGGAAAAGGCGGTTCACAATTATTCACACAATGATGGACAGGATCAGGGAGAACTGACAGAAAGCTCTGAGTATAATTCAGAGGCAAAAGGTGGACAGGCTGCAACTCCGGGAACGGATTCCAATGATGATACGCCAACCTATGTGACACAGGATGGCGAGATTACAGAATCTTCCGTGTCGGATGTGGATAAAAAATATTCGCCGAATGAGGAAATTATAAAAACTATTTCAAACGGTGGAGCGATCAACTATGATAACAGTTCCATTGCCGTGACTGCCACACGCTGGGTTGTTTATGATGAGGACGAATTGAAAGATTCCGGGCAGCTGAAAGGGACAACGTTTGAAAAGTTTAAGAGCGCACACAGTGATCCGGTACAGGTGGATGCAACGCAGGATGAAATTGACCTTATCGCAAAAGCTACCGGAATTCAGTCTAGTGCAATCAAACTGGTCTGTTATGAAAGACCGCAGTTTGTGGAATCCCAGAAGAAGGGATTCGGACTCACCGACATTTTACAGATTCTGCTTGCGGTGCTGATTTTTGCGTTGCTGGGGTATGTTGTATTCCGCAGTACCAGAAAACAGAAAGTGGAAGAGCCGGAGCCGGAACTGTCTGTCGATGCCCTGCTGGCGGCTACTTCAGATAACGACGATGAAAATCTGGAAGATATCGGGTATTCGGAAAAATCAGAAACCCGGAAACTTATTGAAAAATTTGTGGATGAAAATCCGGATGCGGCAGCACTTCTGCTTCGCAACTGGTTAAATGATGATTGGGAGTAATTTATGAACAACGACTCATATACTGGAGTACAGAAAGCAGCGATTCTTTTGATTACGCTGGGACCGGAAAAGGCGGCAACCATTTTCAAACATTTAAAGGAAGATGAGATTGAAGAATTAACGCTGGAAATAGCGAATACAAGAAGCGTATCGCCACAGACCAAGGAGGAAGTGCTGGAAGAGTTTTATCAGGTATGCCTCGCACAGCAGTATATTGCGGAAGGCGGTATCGGATACGCAAAAGAACTTCTGGAAAAAGCACTCGGAAACGACAAGGCACAGGGAGTTATTGCAAAACTTACAGCATCTCTTCAGGTTCGTCCGTTCGAATTTATCCGAAAGACAGATCCGGCACAGCTGCTGAACTTTATACAGGATGAACATCCGCAGACGATTGCGATGATCCTTTCGTATCTGGCTCCGGCACAGGCGTCCCAGGTACTGGGAGCTCTGCCACCGGAAAAACAGGCTGATGTTGCAAAACGTATTGCAACTATGGATCGTACTTCTCCGGATGTGATCAAGGAGGTAGAACGCGTACTGGAGCGGAAACTTGCATCTCTTGTAAATCAGGATTACACCATCGTCGGTGGTATTGATGCAATTGTTGGCATTTTGAACAGTGTCGACCGTGGAACAGAGAAACATATTATGGAATCCCTGGAAATCGAAGAGCCGGAACTTGCAGACGAGATCCGCAAAAAGATGTTCGTGTTCGAGGATATTCTTCTGCTCGACGACCGTGCAATTCAGCGTGTGCTGCGTGATGTGGAAAATGCAGATCTGGAGCTTGCGCTTAAGAATACAACGGAAGAAGTACAGAATGTGATCTACAAGAACCTGTCAAAACGTCTGGCGGCAATGATCAAGGAGGATATGGACTTTATGGGTCCTGTTCGTATGAAGGATGTTGAGGAGGCACAGCAGAAGATTGTTGCTGTGATCCGTAAGCTCGAAGATGCCGGAGAGATTGTAATTTCACGTGGCGGAGGTGACGATATCGTTGTCTAATTTACTGAAACAATGTTATGTCGTCAGTTCGGGAACTGGTACAAGAATTATCAATTCCAATGACGGGGTACGCCAGAAATTAAAAGAACTGCAACAGGAACAGGCTCCGGAACAGGTAGATGTATCAGCAGAGGACGGACAGGAGAATGCACCGGCTGGTTTCTCACAGGGGATTCAGGCAAAAACCGTGCAGATTGATGTGGAAGCCCTGCGCAGGGAAGCACTTGAAAAGGCAGCTGTGGAGGCAGATGAGATTACTTCCACGGCAAAAGAAGATGCAGAACGTATCCGTGGGGAAGCGGAAGAAAAAGCCCGTACCCTGTATGAAGAACAAAAGAAACTCGGATACGAAGAGGGTGCCAGATGCCGGGAAGAAGAATTAAACAGGGAACATGAGAAGGCGATGGAGTCTCTTCATGCACAGAAAAAACAACTGGAAGAACAGTATCATGAAAAAATGTCGGTGATGGAAAAAGACATTGTGGACGCTGTGATTCAGGTATTTGATAAAGTGTTTAAGATTCAGTTTGAAGAGAAACGTGAACTTTTACTTCAGCTGGTAAATGGAGCATTACTTGACATTGACCCGGGAGATAAAATACGGATTCACACGAACCGGAGCGATGAGGAAATCCTCAAAGAACATCTTGCACAGATGCAGGATATTGTAGGAAAAGATGTTGCCATTGAATTTATAAAGGATAATAAATTATCGGATGGACAGTGCAAAATAGAAACACCGTATGGCGTGGTTGACTGTGGGGTGGACACACAGTTGTCTGCACTGCTGAAGGATATACGTTCACTGGTATAAACGGGAGACAAATTTGGTTAAAGAAGCGGAAAAGTATTTACAGCTGATGGACCGCCAGTATTATAAGAGTTATGGAAAAGTAGTCAAGGTAGTAGGTCTTACCATTGAATCTGTCGGACCAAAGGCACGTATGGGAGATTTGTGTAAAATTTACCCGAACGAGATGGAAGAGGAATATGTTATCGCGGAAGTGGTCGGTTTTCAGGATTCCAGACTGATCCTGATGCCGGTTGACAGCGTGGAAGGGGTTGGAACCGGATGCATTGTGGAAAATACCGGACATCCCCTGTCAGTTCTGGTTGGAGAAGAACTGCTTGGGCATACGCTGGATGGAATCGGACGCATGACGGATGGAACGGAAGAAATTCACGGTTCGTATTATCCGTTGGAAAATACGCCGCCGGATCCGATGGATCGCCGGATTATCAGCGAGGTACTGCCGCTTGGCGTAAAAGCGGTGGACGGACTGATTACGGTTGGAAAAGGACAGCGTATCGGTGTGTTTGCCGGTTCCGGTGTCGGGAAAAGTACCCTGCTTGGCATGTTTGCAAGAAATACGAAGGCAGACATCAATGTAATCGCACTGATCGGTGAGCGCGGCAGAGAGGTCCGGGAATTTATTGAACGTGACCTTGGTCCGGAGGGAATGGCACGGTCTGTTGTCGTGGTCGCAACGTCAGATAAACCGGCACTGATCCGTAATAAGTGTGCAAAGACTGCAACGGCTGTGGCGGAATATTTCCGTGATCAGGGAAAAGATGTACTGCTTATGATGGATTCCATGACACGATTTTCCCAGGCACAAAGAGAAATCGGACTTGCATCCGGGGAACCACCGGTTACCAGAGGGTATCCGCCGAGTGTGTACGCACAGATGCCAAAACTTCTGGAACGTGCCGGTACAAATGAAAAAGGATCGATCACCGGACTATATACGGTTCTGGTAGATGGAGATGATTTTAATGAGCCAATCACGGATACGGCGCGGGGCATTCTGGATGGACATATTGTTCTCGACCGTAAGCTGGGACATAAAAATCATTATCCGGCAATTGATATTTTACAGAGTATTTCCCGTGTTATGAATTCCATCGTAACAAAGGAACATAAGGCACTTGCCGGAAAATTAAAACAGGTGCTTGCCACATACAGTGAAGCAGAGGATCTGATTAATATCGGAGCCTACAAAAACGGATCGAATCCGGATATTGATTATGCAATCCGAAAGAATAAAGAAGTAAATGAATTTCTGTGTCAGGATACGGAAGAAAAGTTTGCTTTTGATGAAGAAGTGGAACTCTTAAAAAAGGTGTTTGACGACTGATCAATGGACAGAGGTTTTAAATGGCAAAATTTGTTTATCGTATGCAGAACATACTGAACATTAAACAGAAACTGGAGACACAGGCGAAAATGACATACAGCCTGGCAAACCAGAAATATCTGGAGCAGCAGAAGATTCTGCAGGAATATATGGTGCGCAGAGTCGGATATGAGCAGCACTGGAAGAAACTGATGCAGGGAAATTTAAATCTGCAGGAAGTCGAACATGCGCGGGCAGATGTAAATGCCATGAAAACGATTGTCAGACGACAGATGGTAGAAGTCCACAAGGCGGAAAAAGAACTGGAAGATGCCAGAAACCGCTTAAAAACCGTGATGCAGGAACGAAAGGTTCAGGAAAAATTGAGGGAAAAGGCATTTGAAGAATTTAAGCAGGAACTTGCAGAAGCAGAAACGAAAGAAATCGATGAACTTGTAAGTTATACCTATAACAAGGGTGAACAGGGAGAATGATATGGCAGACGAAAGAAACCTTGTCGACGAGGAAGACGCGGTAAAGGAAAACAGCACAAAAAATCGAAGAGAAAAGAAAAAACGGGAAAAGAAAGAAAAAAAAGAAAAAAAGAATGCCAAAGGAAACGCACCGGAACCGGGAGAAGATGAGGATGAAAAGGGAGGCGGCAGGCTGATTCTTGTCCTGACAACCATTTTAATCATTGCGATATGGATGGGAATTATAGGAATTCTGATTAAAACCGATGTCGGAGGATTTGGATCAACGGTGTTATATCCGCTTTTGAAAGATGTCCCTTATGTTAATAAAATCCTCCCACAGCCGGAAGAAACGGTGGAGCAGACCGAGGGCACAGAGCATCAGTATGGGTCTTTAAGCGAGGCCATCAGCCAGATTAAAGAACTGGAAAAAGAACTCGATGAAGCCAGCAGTACAAATAAAAATGACAAAAAAAAGATCAAGGATCTGAAGGCACAGATCAAGGATCTTTCAAAATACAAAGAGGATGAGGCTGCCTTTGAAAAGGAGAAGGAAAAATACTACGAGGAGGTTGTTTTTTCCGATCAGGCACCCGATATACAGCAGTATAAGACATATTATGAGAGCATTGATCCAGAAAATGCCGAAGTCTTATACAAACAAGTGGTTGAACAGATTACCTACGATAGTCAGGTTGAAGATTACGCAAAGACATATTCCAACATGAAGCCTCAGGAGGCGGCCAGCATCTTTGATACGATGACGGACAATCTGGGGCTTGTGGCTGACATTCTCATGAATATGGGAACACAGCAGAGGGCGGATATTCTTGGCAAGATGGATGCAACGACTGCGGCGAAGCTGACAGAGATCATGGAACCTAGCAAGAAAAAGTAGGAAATCTGTAAATGACAGAAAGGAGGAACGTGTTTGACAAGTGCAAATGTATTTAATTTGAATTCTGTAAAGCAGGGTCAGGTATTAAATGCAAATGCTGCAAAAGGCAGATCAAAAGCTGAAAATCCGGATGCGGCAGGCGTGTTTGCTTCACTGATGGGCAGTAACTACTCTACAAATTTTAATATGCCGTCCGTGGATACAAAAATAAACAACAATGTATTACAGCAGACAAATGCGGCAGATAATTACGACCGGTATCAGTATCAGGATAATACCATCCGTCAGGCAGCCGGAGATGTTGTCACAGACGTGATTAACAATTCGACAGATACTTTGGATCAGTTCCAGAGTGATGTTGTCAGGACGGTGGCCGAACAATTGGGTGTTTCGGAAGATTCTGTAAAAGATATGATGGAGTCGCTGGGACTTACAGCTTTTGATCTCCTGAATCCGGAAAATCTTGCACAGCTTGCAATGCAGCTGACAGGAGAGACTTCTCCGATGGATTTACTGATGAATGACCAGTTTCAGGGGCTGATGCAGCAGATTGACCAGCTGGGAGGACAGCTTGCAAATGAGCTGGAACTTCAGCCGGCACAGATGGATGAACTAATTGCGCAGATGGATATTCTGCAGACACCGGAAACTCTGACCGATGAAGAAATGCAGATATTGAACGATGCGGCAGGACAGCAGACAACAGCAGATACTGTTTCGACAGATATTATGCCGGAGCTTGCGCAGACCGATGAGGTACAGCCGATGGATAAACAGGCGGATGTATTTCAGGAAGAACCAAAATCGGATGAAGTACGCACACAGCAGCCACAGGCACAGGATACAAAGCAGACGACAGAACAGCAGACGGATACTGGAGATGCGGATGCAGATGCGCAGACCGGAGATCAGATGAAATCGGCACAGCCGGAAAAAATGACGGCAGACCGAAGCAGTTCCGATGTGGCAAAGACACAGACGGTCGTGCAGATGCAGGATACCGCCGGGGTACCGACAGCGGATACCGTGGCAGATATAACGCCGGAGACATCTTATGTTTCCATTGATACAATGGATTTACTTGAACAGGTGGCAGAACAGATCCGCGTGAATGTTTCGGAGGGAACTTCATCGATGGAGATGCAGCTGAATCCGGAAAATCTCGGAAAAGTGTATGTAAATATTTCTTCCAAGGAAGGCGTTATTCATGCACAGCTGGCAGCTTCTAATGAAGCAGTCCGTGCAGCCCTTGAAACGCAGGTGGCAGATCTGCGGCAGAATTTAAATCAGGCAGGTGTCAAAGTTGACGCCGTAGAAGTAACCGTTGCTTCTCATGAATTCGAAAAGAATCTGGAACAGAACCAGGAGAGTGAAAAGCAGCAGGGAGAAAGACAGCAGGAGCAGTCCGGAGGCAGAAGAAGAAACTTAAATCTGTCCTCACTGGATGGATTGTCAGGACTGATGACAGAAGAAGAAACTCTTGCAGCACAAATGATGCGGGAGAATGGAAATTCCATGGATGTAACCGCATAGAAAGGAGAAAAAATGGCAGATACGACAACTTCCGCACTGAATTGGGCAACTGTGGAAAACGGAAAAGTAAAAACGACAACATCGAAAAAAAGCGATGAGTCCAACAACGGAACCATGGGATATGATCAGTTCCTTACATTACTTTGTGCGGAAATGCAGTACCAGGACCCGCTCGAGCCTACCAGCAATACCGAATATGTGGCACAGCTTGCAACGTTCTCACAGTTAGAGGCAATGCTTGGCATGCAGGATACACAGAAAAACGAGATGGCAAACAATCTGGTTGGAAAATATGTAATCTTAAAGGTTTCGGACGAAACAACCGGAAAAACTTCTTATGTGGACGGTAAAGTAGATTATGTCATGTATCAGGAAGACGGATCACAGATGCTCAGTGTCAACAATAAGCTGTATTCCATCGATACGCTTGATACGGTGGCCGACAGTGATTACTATGAAGCGATTGGTTATGCCAAGACCATTTCAAACATGCTGGCACAGCTTCCGGATATTGAAAATATTACGACCAAGTATTCCGGTGCGATAGAACAGATCCGTAAGGTATACGATGGCATGACGGATTATCAGAAGAGCTTTGTAAGTGAGTCTGATCTTGCAAAACTGAAGAAGTATGAGCAGAAGATCAAAGATCTGGGTGGAGATACCTCAGACGATACAAAGACGGATGATACCAAAACAGATACGGATACGAAAACCGATGATACCAAGACTGATACGGATACCAAGACCGATGACACAAAAACGGATGACTCGAAGACAGAGAATGGTTCCGATCAGAAGAGTGACGAGACAACAGGTGCATAGGAAAGGGGAGAAAAAAGATGAACCCGATCAGCAAACAGTTTTCGTCGATCGAACAGGTAACCGGCCAGTATTTAAAACAGAAAAACGTAACCAGTCCGTCAAAGACGTCGGATGTTTCATTCGAAGATGTCTTACGGCAACAGCAACAGTTAAAGTTTTCAAAGCATGCCTCGCAGCGGCTGGAAAGCAGAAATATCAGCTTATCCGAGGAACAGAATGCCAGACTCGAAGACGGAGTGGAACAGGCACATGCCAAGGGAATTAAGGATTCTCTGGTTTTGGTGGATTCACTTGCTTTTATTGTTAATGTGCCAAGTAAAACCGTTGTTACCGCAATGGATCAGACGGAAACACAATCAAATATTTTTACAAATATAGATGGCGCAGTTATTATGTAACCGGACCTTATGGAGGTTACAGGAATCCCGACTGACAGAAGGATTTCAAAACCATATTGCCATCTAAGGAGGTCAATGTACTATGATGAGATCATTATTCTCTGCTGTGTCAGGTCTTAAGACACACCAGACGAGAATGGATGTAATTGGTAACAATATTGCCAATGTAAATACCGAAGCGTTCAAAGCTTCCAGCGTAAGATTCAGTGAACTGATGTACCAGACAATGTCCACCGCATCCGGTGGGGATGCGTCAACCGGTACGGGTGGTGTCAATGCCAAGCAGGTTGGTCTTGGTGTAAGCACGGCATCTACCATGATCAATATTACCGGGGCAGGTTCTTCCGAGACAACCGGATACCCGTTTGATTTAAAGCTCAGCGACAGCCAGACCACAAACTTCTTTATTGTCAGTGATGGAACAAATACCATGTTTACCCGTGCAGGTTCGTTCTATGTAGATGGAAACGGCTATCTGTGTATGAGTTCTACCGGATATACGGTACAGGGCTGGCAGGTAGATAAGACGACAGGAGAGATACATAAAGATACGGTTTCTCCCCTGCAGGTGATGTCACCGTCCAACACGACATCCGCTCCGGAGGCAACGACAGAGGCTTATGTGCATGGAATTCTGGATAAGGAAGATACCGATGTCACCGGAAAAGACGGCTATGTTATGACTCTTGGATTTTATGATGATTTGGGATATTCTTATACAGCAAAGTTTGCGGTATCGACACCGAAAGCTAACGGACTTGGCGCTGGAAATAACTATTTTATCAGCCTGACGGATATTCTTGATTCCAATGGTAATTCCATTATTACGGATGATGCCGGGAAAGCACTGTCAGATGATGCAAAACGAAAAAAGTTAGATGAAATCTGGGGTGCTGACGGAAAGGCAGATGATACGGCAACAAATGCACCAAAGGGCTATTATATGAAATACGATGCCAATAAAGGTACATTTGTAAATATCAGCGCAGACGGAGCAGTGCCAGCTGCTGGTGCGAATGCAGTAACAGCGAAGTCTCTGAAACTTTCTGCTCTTGGAACAAAGTTTACAACAAATAACGCAGATGGAACAAAACAGGAATCCAATTTTAAGGACATCAATGTAGATTTTTCCACTTCCACCAATGTAGGCCATGGCGGAAAGTCAACACTGAAAGTAGAAAAAGGAACTTCTGTTGGAAAAGAAACCGGTAAGAAGAATGGTGCAATGATCGGACTTGCTGTAGACCAGAGCGGTAAGATTTATGCAAGCTATGACAATGGTAACACCGAACTTCTCGGACAGATCGCAGTGGCACAGTTTGCCAATGCTTCCGGTCTTGAAAAAATTGGTGATAACTGCTATCAGACAACCTTAAACTCCGGCGAGTTTGACGGTGTGGGTGTAGCTGTGGATGCGGATGGAAGCAAGATCAATTCCGGACAGCTGGAAATGTCAAACGTTGACCTTTCCGGACAGTTTACCGATATGATCATTACGCAGCGTGGATTTCAGGCAAATTCGCGTGTTATCACAGTTTCCGACACATTACTGGAAGAATTAATCAACTTAAAGAGATAGTTTGAAAAATAGTTGGGAAATGGTTTTTTGACTGTTTCCCAACATTTTTTTGTAATTTTACACCCTTTTTAACAAAAAGGAAGTAGACAAGAGAGAGAAAGTTTAGTAAAATCATATAAAAGGGTATTTTGATGGATTTTGTCGGAAGATTCATCGGAATTCCTAATTTTAGAAAATGGAAGGTGTAGTTCATGGATATAGCATCACTGCTTTCAATTATCGGCGGAATTGCCATGGTTATCTTTGGCGTCCTCAGTAGTAACAGTTTTGACATCACTGCGATGCAGATGTACATTGATCCAGCGTCGGTTGTTATCACGTTTGGCGGATCAATCTGCAGTACACTCGGGTGTTTCAAACTTGCAGATGGAATCAACGGATTCAAGTCAATTTCACTCCCGTTCAAGGATAAAACATATGATCCGTCACAGACCATCCGGACAATTATTGACATGTCAAATGTCGGAAGAAAAGAAGGTCTGCTTGCACTTGAAGAAGCTGCAAACGGAATTGAAGACGAATTCCTGAAAAAAGGAATCATGCTTGTAGTAGATGGCACCGATCCGGAGCTGGTTCGTGGGATTCTGGAAACGGATATGATGTGTCTGGAAACCCGTCACAAGGATGTGATTAAGTTTTGGGAAAAATGGGGCGAGATGGGTCCTGCCTGGGGTATGATTGGTACCCTGCTCGGACTGATCGCCATGTTAAATAAACTTTCCGATCCGTCTGCGATCGGACCACAGATGTCTGTAGCACTGGTTACGACACTGTACGGTTCCCTGATTGCAAACTGGTTATGTACCCCGATTGCCGGAAAACTTTCCGTAAACAATGATATGGAAGTGGTAAACCGTCAGATCACCATTGAAGGTTTGTTGTCCATTCAGGCAGGAGAAAATCCACGCGTTATTGAGGAAAAATTAAAGTCATTCCTTTCACCGTCTGTAAGAGAGGGTGTTCTTGAAAACGGCGGAGGAGGTGAAGAGTAGTGGCAAAAAAGAAACAGGAAGATCCGCCAAAAGGAGCGCCGGCATGGATGAATACTTTCTCGGATCTGATGAATCTTTTGCTCTGCTTCTTCGTACTATTGTTTTCCATGTCGACAGTAGATACTGACAAGTTAGAGGCGGTTGTTGCATCACTGCAGAACGCCATCAGCATTCTTCCGACCGGCGGCACAAGCATTGGAGAGGGAGAGATGATTTCTGCCGGTGTCCGCCAGCTGGAATTTCTGGATTCTTACTACAATGAGATGGCAAATTCCAAAGCAGAGAATACCGATGAGCAGACAGATGGCAAACTGTCTGCACAGGAACAGTACGAACAGCAGGAACTTGCGGAATCTGAAAAGATGGCAGATGAAATCCAACAGGAACTTGATAATTCACAGCTGTCCGGAAAGGTGGATGTGGATTTCAATGCAGAGTATGTAAAACTGAATCTGAATGGTTCCATTTTGTTTGCATCCGGTAAGGCTGATCTCGTTAAACAGGCAGTCCCGATTGTAAATAAGCTTGGAAAGATTCTTGAAAAATATAACAGGAATGTGATAGAAGTAGAAGGACATACCGATAATGTTCCGATCCGCTATTCTGCAAAATATGAAAATAACGAGGTTCTTTCGGTGTACCGTGCACTTGCTGTCACGGATCAGCTCAGAAAAAACAAAAACTTAAATCCCAAGTACATTAAGTTTGCGGGAAGAGGAGATTACATACCGGTTGCTGACAACAGTACCGCAGAGGGACGTGCGCAGAACCGGCGCGTAGAAATAAAAATTTATAACTCATTCAATTCAAATGTGAAAGAAAATAACTAAGAGGAGTAAGCAATGAAGAAGAATTTAATTTCAGTCGTAATTCTGGCACTTGTGTTTGCAAATTTTGTTTTGACAGCACTTTTGATGTTTTCGGTATTACCGGAGACAAAAAAAGCAAATACGCTGATCGAAAAAGTGTGTTCCGCAATTGATCTGGATTTAAACAGTGGTGCGGCTACCGGAACCAGCAATATTTCCATTGATGATCAGGAAATTTATAAAGTCAGCGAAGGGGAAGACCTGACAACAAACCTTGCAGAAGGAAAAGACGGAAAGACTCATTATGCAGTACTGAATGTATCACTTGTTCTGAACAAGAAGAGCGACAATTACAAGAAATACACACAGGATTTCCTGACAAATCAGGATGATACAATCAAAAATGATATTATCAAAGTGGTAAGTGGATATACATTTGAGCAGTTTAACCAGAATTCAGATGCAATTAAGGACACGATCCTTGAAGATATGCAGAATTTATTCGGCAAAGATTATGTGATCGGAGTAAACTTCTCCAAACTGACAGCACAATAGGATTTTTACAGGTGGTGAAAGACTGATGGGTGACGTATTATCCCAAAATGAGATAGACAACTTGCTGGCGGCACTTAGTACCGGTGAGCTGGATGTGGATGAAATAAAAGACAATAATGAAAAAAAGGTAAAAGAGTACGATTTTGCCCGTCCTTCCAAATTTTCCAAGGAACATCTGCGTACCATGGAAATGATATTTGAACATTATGGCAGACTTTTATCTACGAACCTGCCCGTATATTTACGGAAAAATGTTCAGGTAGAGGTGGTGAATTCAGAAGCGGTTACGTATTCTGAATTTTCCAATGCACTGTCAAATCCGGTTCTTTTGGGAATTGTGAATTTTGCACCCCTCAAGGGAAATATTATTTTGGAAATGGCATCGAATCTGGGGTATGCGATTGTTGACCGTATGCTCGGTGGCAGAGGAGATCCTATGGACAAGGTTCGTGAGTTCTCGGAAATCGAACTTTTGATTATCGAACGGATTATGATTGTGTGCGTCAACCTTTTGCGGGAACCATGGGAAAACGTGGCGGATATTCATCCCCGGTTAGAGAGAATTGAAACCAATTCCCAGTATGCACAGATTATTTCTCCGAGTGAAATGATTGCGATTGTGACAATTAACCTTAAGATCGGGGAAGTGGAAGGCCTGATGAATGTTTGTCTTCCGTACCTGACTCTTGAGGATGTCATTGATAAGCTGAATACGAAGTACTGGTATTCAAATCTGCAGAATCAGGACAATACCGATTACACGGAATCCATTGAGACCCTGATTCGGCGCGCACAGATACCGATCAAAGCTGTTCTTGGAAACAGTATGATATCGGTAAATGATTTTGCCATGCTGCAGCCGGGAGATATTATCCGGCTGGATCGCAAGGTGGAGGACGAATTGGATATTTATGTTGGAAATATTCGGAAATTTACTGCACTTCCCGGATCATCGGGGGATAAATATGCAGTCAGGGTCACTTCGGTGATCAGAGAGGAGCAATAAACTATGGATGGAGTATTATCGCAGGAAGAAATTAACGCACTGCTGAATGAACCTGGAGCAGAAGCGAGTGATTCTGCGGAAAATGAACTGTCTGATGCACAAAAAGACGCGATCGGAGAGATTGCCAATATAAGTATGGGAACTGCGGCGACAACGTTGTTTTCGCTCGTTAACCATAAGGTGGAAATTTCAACTCCGGTTGTTTCTTACGGCACATGGGATGATATTGTACAGGAGTATGAAAAACCCTGTGTGTTTATCCGGATTGCATATACCGTAGGACTGGATGGAAGCAATATTCTTGTCCTGAGGGAACATGATGTAAAAGTCATCACGGATCTGATGATGGGAGGAGATGGAACCAATACAGATGGCGAACTTGGCGAATTGCATTTGTCCGCAATCAGTGAAGCTATGAACCAGATGATGGGTTCTGCGGCAACTTCCCTTTCTTCCATGTTAAACCGCAAGATTGATATCAGCCCGCCAAATGCAACGGTGATTAATCTGCAGGAAGACATCGATGAAGCGGAGATTGATTCCTTCCTTACCGGAAAGTTTGTTAAGATCTCTTTCCATATGGAAATCGGGGATCTGGTTGACAGTACAATTATGCAGCTGTATCCGATTTCATTTGCAAAGGATATGTGTGATGGAGTGGCAAAAACGATGGAAATGGACAGTCAGAGTGTGACGGCCGATTCCTCAGCAGCAAATTCCGGCAATCCGGCAGGGGCACAGCCAGCAGCTGCATCTGCCGCAGCACAGCAGTCACAGCAGATGGCTTCACAGAATACAGCACAAATGGGGCAGCCGATGGGGCAGCCGATGGGACAGACGATGATGGGAAATACTATGATGAATCAGAACATGGGACAGCCGGTTAATGTTCAGCCGGCACAATTTAGCGCATTTGCGGGTGGAAACCTTGGAAATTACCAGCCGGAAAATATTGATCTGATTATGGATGTTCCGCTTCAGGTGACAGTTGAGCTTGGAAGGACAACAAAATCCATTTCAGATATTCTGGATCTGGGACCGGGAAAAATTATTGAGTTGAATAAACTGGCAGGCGAGCCGATTGATGTGCTTGTCAATGGAAAATATGTCGCAAAGGGCGAAGTTGTCGTCATTGAAGAAAGTTTCGGTGTTCGAATCACGGAAATTGTCAATGCTTCAAGAACAGGCGGAAAGTAGAAACAGACATGACAAATGTGTTACTGACAGGTTCTCTGGAAAGCTTTATACAACTTTTGGGTGCACTGTTTATTTTTGCTGTTGTTCTGGCTGCTACATATCTTACCACCAGATGGATGGGAGGTATGCAGCGTGGACGCCAGAATAATAAGAATCTGCATGTGATAGAGACAATCAGTGTCGGCAATAACAAGATGATCAGTATTGTGGAAGTCGGCAGTGTCTATCTGGTTGTTTCTGTTGGAAAAGAGGAAGTACATCTTCTGGCACAGCTTAAGAGGGATCAATTAAAAGATTTCTCTTTTGAGCTGGAACAGAGTGGGAAAAAGCAGGATTCTTTTGCGGAAATTCTCAACCAGTTAAAAGACAAGTTACCAAAGAAGCAAGGATAAAGATGAGCAAAGGGAAAAAGATATACTGCATTGCAAGTTTTGCGTTTGCGTGTGCGGTTTTAATACTTACAATTACATTATGCATGATGCATCCGGGACGTGTCTATGCAAGTTCCATGGACCCGGACAGTATTACAAAGATTACACAGAAAGATACACAGGGAGCAGATCATAATACAGACAATGCCAATGGATTGTCAATTACATATAACAATGATTCCGGATCGGTTTCCACACCGATCAAGATGCTTCTGGTGTTGACAATTCTATCACTTGCACCATCGATTCTGATTATGATGACTTCGTTTACACGAATTATCATTGTACTTCATTTCCTTAGGACTGCGATCGGAACGCAGACGACACCACCCAATCAGGTTTTGATCGGTCTGGCATTGTTTCTGACATTTTTTATCATGTGGCCAACGTTCCAGCAGATCAACAAAGAGGCAATTCAGCCGCTCGATAAGGGAGAAATCACACAGTCGGAATTTTTTGAAAAAGCAGAAGGGCCGATTCGTGAATTTATGATCAAAGATGCAAAGATCCAGATAAGGGATGTGAATCTTTTTGCGGAGATTTCCGGAGAAACGTATAAAGATACAAAGGAATTGTCGGATGTTCCGTTTACCACACTGGTTCCGGCATTCATTCTGAGCGAGCTTCGGAAAGCATTCATTATGGGATTTTTAATTTATATTCCGTTTATTGTAATTGATATGGTGGTGTCATCCGTGCTGATGTCCATGGGTATGATGATGCTTCCTCCGACAACCATTTCGTTGCCGTTTAAGATTTTGTTGTTTGTTCTGGCGGATGGATGGGATCTTGTCATAAAATCCCTCGTCCAGACATTTTATTAGGAGGATACCGTATGATTTCACAGGGTGCAGTTCTTGATATTGCAAGAGATGCAATTTATACCATTCTGATCACGTCGGCACCGCTGCTTCTGGTTTCTCTGGTGGTTGGTCTGATTATCAGTATTTTTCAGACGGTTACATCCATTCAGGAGCAGACACTTACGTTTGTTCCAAAGATTATTGCGGTATTTGCTGCAATGATCCTTTGCGGCTCCTGGATGTTAAATAACATGACCGAACTGGTGGAGCGTCTGTGGTCGAATTTCAGTACCTATCTGAGTATGTGATTTGATAAAAAGATATGGTTAATTATGTATTTACACTTGAAAATTTTGAATATTTTCTGCTGATTCTGGTAAGAGTTACCTGTTTTGTGTATGTGGCCCCGTTATTGGGGCAGCAGGGAATTCCCAATCAGATTAAAATCGGATTTTCATTTTTTGTCTCATTGCTTTTATACAATGTAGTAGATCGGCCGGAGCTGACATACGCAAGTGTTGTCGGGTATGCGGTAGTTGTGATCAAAGAGGGAATTACGGGACTGCTGATTGGGTATGCGGCAAGCATCTGTAATTCCATTGTTTTGTTTGCAGGAAATATTATAGATATGGATATTGGTCTGTCCATGTCTACCGAATTTAATCAGGACATGGGAACAGAAACCACACTGACAGGAAATCTGTATTATTATCTGGTTCTGCTTCTTTTGATTACATCTGATTTTTATACCTATCTGGTACGTGCGGTTACGGATTCTTTTTCCGTAATTCCGATTGCCCACCAGAAATTTGCATGGGATCATCTGTTATCTGCAATCACACGCTATATGGGAGATTCATTCATCATAGGGTTTCGGATTTTTCTTCCGTTTTTTGCCTGTATTATGGTTTTGAACTGTGTACTTGGAATTATGGCACGTGTGGCACCGCAGATGAATATGTTTTCGATCGGTATGCAGCTGAAGATTCTGGTTGGATTTGTTGTTTTGTATCTGATCGTGTTCCTGTTGCCGAATGTGGCAAATTATATTTTTGATGAAATAAAGACGATGGTGAAGCTTGTTGCAGAAGGTTTGTATTGACGAAAAAAATCAGAATCGAATATTGCATTATAATCTGCAATGGTTTGCAAAAGACGGCGAAGGCGGCGAGAAGACAGAACCTGCAACCGCCAAGAAATTAAAAGATGCCAGAGATGAAGGTAAGGTTGCAAAAAGCCGCGAACTGAATTCGGCATTTGATCTGATCGTTTTGTTTCTCTGTCTGAAAATTTTTGTTTCCTTTGTGGGAGAGAAATTCATAGATATTTTTTCTTACATCTATGAAAATATGCCGGATTTTGTTAAAATAAATGAGGGCGGATTGTCGGTACAGGCTGTGGCAGGCCTGATTGCCTCCGTTACTTTAAAAAGCCTGCTCATTATGCTTCCGTTTATGGCGTTTGGATTTGTTGTTACGCTTCTGGTCAGCATTGTGCAGGTAGGATGGAAAGTTTCCACAAAACCAATGAAACCGGAACTTTCCAAGCTGAATCCATTGAACGGATTCAAACGTATCTTTTCGAAAGATTCGCTCTTTGAACTGGTAAAATCCATTTTAAAGATTGTGATTATCATATATATCGCGTATACTTCCATAAAAGATAATGCAAATGATCTGTTTGCGTTGTATGATCTGGGACTGAATCAGGCGGTTGCGCTTGTGGGGACTCTGATTATCAATACGGGAATAAAAATCAGTATTGTTTATCTTGTGATTGGTCTGGCTGACTTTATCTATCAGAAACATAAGTTTAATGAAGATATGAAGATGACCAAGCAGGAAGTAAAAGATGAATACAAAAATACAGAGGGAGATCCGCAGATCAAAGGACGGCAGCGCCGTAAAATGCAGGAGGTATCCCAGAAGCGAATGATGCAGGATGTTCCCAAGGCGGATGTAGTCATCACGAACCCGACGCATTTTGCCGTAGCATTGAAATATGAGGCAAAAGTCAGTTCTGCCCCGGTTGTCCTTGCAAAAGGAGAAGATTACCTTGCGCAAAAGATTAAGGAAGTGGCGAGGGAGAATAAAATTGAAATTGTTGAAAATAAGCCTCTGGCACGTATGCTCTATCACAATGTTGATGTGGGAGCAGAAATTCCGCCGGAGCTTTACCAGGCTGTGGCAGAAGTTCTTGCTGCCGTATACAAGGCCAAAAATATACAGTAGTGCAGTTATACAACAAACAGGTGCGAAAGGAGGTTGTGCAGGATGCTGAAGAAAGCGGATATTGGTGTAGGTTTATATCTTTTGGCGGCAGTAGTTTTCTTCATTGTTCCAATTCCATCCGTATTGCTGGATGTGATGCTTGCATTTAACATTTCCATCGCCTTAATTATTGTATTTAATGTATTGTTTGTTCGGGAAGTACTGGATATGTCTTTCTTCCCGACATTACTTTTGTTTACGACTATTTTTCGAATTTCTCTGAACGTATCTTCCACCCGTCTGATTCTTCTGACGGGAGATCCTGGTAACGTTGTTAAGACATTCGGTTCGTTCGTCGGTGGAGGAAATATGGTGGTCGGTTCCATTGTATTTATTGTCCTCGTATTGATTCAGTTTATTGTTATCAATAAAGGTTCGGAACGTGTATCCGAAGTAACCGCCAGATTTACACTCGATGCCATGCCTGGTAAACAGATGGCGATTGATGCGGACTTAAATACCGGTGCGATCACCGATGCGGAGGCAAAGGAACGACGGGAAAAGATTCAGAGAGAATCTAGTTTCTTCGGCGCGATGGATGGTGCCACAAAGTATGTAAAGGGAGATGCTACGGCAGGTCTGGTCATCACCTTTATTAACCTGATCGGCGGAACCATTATGGGAGTTATGAATCAGGGACTTGGATTTGCAGATGCCATCCAGCAGTATGGTCTGCTGACAATCGGTGATGGTCTGGTGTCCCAGATTCCGTCTCTTCTGATTTCTCTTGCAACCGGTATACTTGTTACCAAGGGATCAAACGAGGCAGACTTTTCCGGAATTCTGGTCAAGCAGCTTTTTGGAATTCCGAGGGTACTTTATATTGTAGGTTCCGTGCTGGTTTTCCTCGGAATTTTTACTCCGTTAAATCCGGTTTTATTTATTGCACTTGGTCTGGTGTTTATCATCGCCGGCAAAAATATCAGCAAGAATATCGGCGAAGAAAATATTGAGGAAGAAGTACAGCAGGCGGAGACGGAGGCGGAAGAGATCCGGAAACCGGAGAATGTGGTTTCCCTGCTTCAGGTCGATCCGATCGAACTCGAATTCGGATATGGTATTATTCCGCTGGCAGATGTAAACCAGGGTGGAGATCTTCTGGATCGTGTGGTAATGATCCGGCGGCAGATTGCACTGGAACTTGGTACGGTTGTTCCGATTATCCGCCTGAGGGATAATATCCAGTTAAATCCGAATCAGTACATTATCAAGATCAAAGGCGTGCAGGTAACGGAAGGAGAAATTCTTTTTGATCATTATATGGCGATGAATCCGGGGTATGTGGAGGAAGAAATTACAGGTATTCCTACATTTGAACCGTCTTTCCATCTTCCGGCCATCTGGATTACGGAAGCGCAGAGAGAACGTGCAGAGAGTCTTGGATACACCGTAGTTGATGCACCGTCTATCATTGCGACGCATTTGACAGAAGTAATCCGAAGCCACATCGCAGAGCTTCTGACCAGACAGGATGTACAGAACCTGGTCAACAACTTAAAAGAATCCAATCCGGTTCTTGTGGACGAGCTCACGCCGAAACTTCTTGGCCTTGGAGAGATTCAGAAAGTACTGCAGAATCTTTTGCGGGAAGGCATTTCGATCAGGGATCTTTTGTCTATTTTTGAATCGCTGGCAGATCATGCACAGACATCCAGAGATACGGATGTGCTGACGGAATATGTAAGGCAGAGTCTGAAGCGTGCAATTTCGAGCAAATATTTCCCGTCGAACGAAACGACCAGTGTCATTACGCTCGATCCGAAAGTGGAACAGGAGATCATGTCTTCGGTCAAGCAGACAGAGCAGGGTGCATATCTGACGATGGACCCGGAGAAAACAAAAGCAATTATGGATTCCGTGCGGACAGAAACCGAGAAACTCGAAAGCCTCGGAAAGAATCCGATCATTATTACATCGCCAATTGTGCGTATGTATTTTAAAAAACTCACAGAAGATTATTTCAAAGATCTGATTGTTGTCTCTTACAATGAAGTAGAATCTGATGTGGAGCTGCAATCGGTAGGGATGGTGACAGCATAAATGACAATTAATAAATTTCAGGGAAAAACACAGGAAGAAGCCATTGCAAAGGCAAAAGAAGAATTTGGAGAACGCGCGGTCATTATGAACATCCGTGAGGTAAAACCGAAGGGGCTGTTTCGTGCGTTTAAGAATTCAACATTTGAAGTGACTGCGGCAATGGAGGAAAAAGAACATTTTTCCAATGCCATGCAGGCAGCACAGATGACACAGAGTATGGCAAAAGAAGGAAAACTGCACGACATGATCAATCTTGCGGCGGATGAACCGATTACCATTCCGAAACTGCAGGAACAGGAAGGTAACGCACAAGCGACCAGACAGGAGCCAGCACGTATGCCACAATCACAGAATCTGGTACAGGAAAATGAAGAGAAAAAATTAGAAGAAAGACTTGAGGTTTTATCTGACCGTCTGGAAAAATCCCTTGGTGGGAAAAATCCAAAGGAGCCGGAAGCACCAAAGGGACCGTCTTCGGAAGAACTTAATTTTGTCCGGATTCTCTACAGTACGCTGTTAAAAAACGAGGTGAGCGAACAGTATGTCAATCAGATTCTTGGTGAAATTGAAAAATTTATCCGTCCGGGACACAGTGTGGATACAATTCTTTCCAATGTTTACCAGAAGCTGATTTTGCGTTTCGGTCAGCCAAAATCACTGGATTTAAGTGGGGCAAAACCGCATGTTGTATTTTTTATCGGACCTACCGGTGTTGGCAAAACCACAACAATCGCTAAAATTGCGTCCAAATATAAGGTGGATTATGAAAAAAAAGTAGCGTTTATTACTGCAGATACCTACCGGATCGCAGCAACAGAACAGCTACAGGTGTATGCAAATATTCTTGACGCACCTATGTCTATCGTGTATTCTAAAGAGGAACTGAATGAAGCAATTGGAAAATATGCGGAATACGATCTTGTTTTCGTTGATACTGCTGGATTTTCCCATAAAAATGAGGAACAGAAAGAGGATATCAGAAACCTGATTCAGGGAGTTGACCCTGAATATACAAGTGAAGTATATTTAGTTCTCAGCGCTACAACGAAATACAGAGATTTGCTTGATATTGTAGATACCTATCACACAATATCTGAGTTTAAACTGATTTTTACAAAACTGGATGAGACATCAACGTATGGAAATTTGCTCAATATTAAGCTGTATTCAGATGCGGAACTGTCTTATACGACAAATGGACAGAATGTACCGGATGATATTGAATTATTTGATACACAAAAGATCGTGAAACAATTATTAGGGGGCAATTCGTGATGGATCAGGCAGAACAATTGCGAAATGTAATAAAACTGCACAATCAGAATAATCAGAATAATGCACGCGTAGTGACAATTACCAGCGGAAAAGGCGGAGTCGGAAAGTCGAATCTTGCGGTAAATCTTGCTGTATGTCTCAGAAAAGCAGGCAAGCGGGTAATTATTTTTGATGCTGATTTTGGTCTTGCAAACGTTGAGGTAATGTTTGGCGCAATTCCACAGTACAATTTGTCTGATTTTATATACCGTGGAAAGTCAATTTGTGAAATTATTACACCGGGACCGATGGATATCGGCTTTATATCCGGCGGGTCCGGGATTATAGGATTGAACAATCTTACAAGAGAACAGATTTTATATATCGTAAATTCGATTGACACATTGAATGAACTGGCAGATTTTATCCTGATTGATACGGGGGCAGGAATCTCAGATCAGGTTCTGGAATTTGTTATGGCAAGTCCTGAGGTATTACTGGTATCCACACCGGAACCAAGTTCCCTGACGGATGCGTATTCGCTTTTAAAAGCATTGTACCATAACCCGAATTTTGTGGAGGATGAGACAACCATCCACATAGTAACCAACCGGGTAAATTCTCAGGACGAAGGACGGGCAATTTATGAGAAAGTGAATTCCGTAGTGTCTAAGTTTTTACATGGAAGTCTGAATTATCTGGGGATGATTCCACAGGATGCTGCTTTGGAACGGGCAGTAAGACAGCAAAAGACAGTTACCATGAGTGATCCGAATGCAAAATCTGCCAGGGCGATTTCAGAACTTGCAGATCATCTGTTAAACGGCACCCAGCAGAAGGCACCGGTACGGTGGGGAATAGCACAGATGTTTTCCAGTTTTTTATCAAACCGAAAATAGGGAGATGAATAATTATGAAACTTTCAGATGTGATTACTCCGGGAGACAAAATTGATATTAAAATGCTGCATGAAGCGAACCAGGAAGATAATGGAGGAAAGATCGCAAAAATCTATCAAAGTGCGGTCAGCGACATTTTTTCGGACCAGGAATTGGAAATTTCTATGCCGACAAGTGGTGGAAGAATGGTGTTATTTCAACTGGAGAGGGAGTGCAGCATTGTTTTTTATACAAAAGGCGGTATGTATAACTGCACAGCAGTTGTGAAGAAACGTTATCACAAAGAAAATCTGTATCTGCTCAGAATTATGATTACTTCCGGATTACAGAAATTTCAGCGCCGGGAATTTTTCCGGATTCCTTATACGACACCGTTAAAATATTACGAAATATCGGAACAGACGGCACAGATGCAGACAACGGAAGAATTGTTTGCGGAAATTCAAAAGCCGGAATATATTGATCAGGTACGTGAGGGAACGATTCAGAATATCAGTGGCGGTGGAATCCGCTTTGTCTCCGGACAATGGATAAAACAGAACCAAAATATTCTTCTGGTGATCAGACTGACAAATGAATATTCGGATGAAACTTTTTATCTTCCGGGACAGGTGATTGCAACAGAAAAACATCCAGCGATAGAGGAAATGTACATTCACCGGGTAAAATTTCTGTTCCGGGATCTCCGGGACCGGGAAAAAATCGTACGCTTCGTTTTTGAGGAAGAGAGAAGAATTCGCAGGAAAGAAGTTGGGTGACTCATATGAAAAAAAACATTTTGGTAGTTGATGATTCTGCACTCATGAGAAGGGTCATGTGTGATATAATCAATTCAGACAGTAAATTTCAGGCAACGGACTATTGCAGAGATGGTCTTGAGGCATATGAGAAACTGAAGCATACCAGCTATGACGGTGTGGTTCTGGATGTGAATATGCCACGCATGGATGGACTGCAGTTACTCGAAAAGTTACAAAAAGAAGGCATACGTGCAAATGTGGTGATGGTAAGTACGCTTACTGACAGCAGGGAAGCAGATGTTACCATTTTGGCCATGGAGCGCGGAGCAATAGATTTTGTGGCGAAACCGACAAATATCATAGAGGCAAAAGGAGAGGCATTCAAAAGGCAGCTTCTGGGTGTTCTGGATGCTGTCCTTGCAACACAAAAAACAGCAGGAGGTATCCGTGTGGCAGCAAAACCGGCAGCAAAGGCACCGATGATGCGCAAAGCTGCAGGTGGAAAGAACAAACTGGTTGCACTGGCGTGCTCCACAGGCGGACCGAAAGCGTTACAGAGTGTGATTCCGTTTCTTCCAAAGGAACTGGATGCCCCGGTTGTACTGGTACAGCATATGCCGCCGGGATTTACCAAATCCATGGCTGACAGGCTTGACGACCTGAGCAAAATCAGGGTGAAGGAAGCAGAGCATGGAGAACGGCTGCAAAAAGGATGCGTTTATATTGCTCCGGGTGGAAAGCACTTAAAAGTTACAAAAACCGCAGACGGAAACAACAGCATTGTACTTGATGATGCAACGCCGGCAATCGGAGGACTCAAGCCGTGTGCCAATCTTATGTATGATTCACTGACAGCAAGCAGCTATGATGAGATCGTTTGTGTCGTCCTGACAGGAATGGGAGCGGATGGAACCAATGGAATCCTTTCGCTGGGAAGATCAAAACCGATTCGCGTAATTGCACAAAACGAAGAAACCTGTGTGGTATACGGAATGCCGAAAGCAATCTATGAAGCAGGTGTGGTAGATGAAGTTGTACCACTGGATGAAGTTGCACAGACAATCACAAAAAACGTGGGGGTAAAATAACATGGATGTAAGCCAATACCTTGAAATCTTTATCGATGAAAGTGCAGAACATTTACAGACGTTAAGTGACTGCATCATGGAACTGGAAAAAGAACCGGATAACAAGGATGTTATCAATGAAATCTTCCGTGCAGCCCATTCTTTAAAAGGAATGGCCGGCACAATGGGATTTAAGAGAATGCAGCACCTGACACATGATATGGAAAATGTGTTCCAGGAAGTCCGCAGCGAGAAAATCCAGGTAGACAGTCAGATGATTGATCTGCTGTTCAAGTGTCTGGATGCAATTGACGGATATCTTGAAAATATTAAGGCAACCTCTGATGAAGGGGAAGAAGACAATGAAGTCATTATCAAGGAACTGAACAATTTCCTCGCAAAAGCAAACGGAGAGGCTGCTGCCGCAGAGGCAGCACCTGCAGAAACAGAAAAAAAAGAAGCAGCGGCGCCGACAGACAATGGAGACCACAAACTGTATCTTCAGATTGATCTGACGGATCAGGAGCGGGATGCCATTATGACTGCAAAAGACAGCGGAATGCATATTTACGGCATGACGGTTATGATCCAGAAAGAGTGCCTTTTAAAAGCGGCCAGAGCATTTTTGGTATTCCGCGAAGTGGAGGCTTTTGGAGAGATTCTTGTATATCGTCCGAGCTCTCAGGATATTGAAGATGAAAAGTTTGAACAGGAATTCAGCTTTTATGTCGCATCACCGGAAAGCTTTGACAAGATCCAGAACGCTGCAAAGAATGTTTCCGAGATTGAAGATGCCGTTGGAGAAGAACTGACTGATTTTTCACCACGCGTAACAGAAACTGAGACGGAAGAAAAGAAAGAAGAAAAACCGGCAGAGACAAAACCGGAAGTACAGGCTGAACCAAAGAAAGCGCCGGAAAAGAAAAAGGCTCCGGCAAAGAAAAACGGTGTAGGAAAACCGGCGACAAGCCGTACGGTCCGTGTGGATATTGAAAAGCTGGATGCTCTTATGAACCAGGTATCCGAGCTTATCATTGCAAAGAACAGTCTGGTATCCATCAGCTCAACGGAAGAGGGAGGCTTTACCAATCAGGGATTCCATGAACAGATTGAATATCTGGAGCGAATCACCACAAGCCTTCATGAATCTGTTATGAAAGTCCGGATGGTGCCAATTGAGAGCGTTGTAAATAAATTCCCACGTATGATTCGTGATCTGTCCCGTACATTGAATAAGAAGATGGAACTGGTTATGACCGGTGAAGATACCGAGCTGGATCGTACCGTAGTGGATCAGATCGGTGATCCGTTACAGCATTTGCTTCGTAATTCTGCGGATCATGGTCTGGAAGACACCGAGCTTCGTATCCAGAGAGGAAAGCCGGAAGTCGGAAATATTTTCCTGAATGCATATCAGGAAGGAAATAACGTTATTATCCAGGTGGGTGATGACGGTAACGGAATTGATACCGAAGCGGTAAAAGCAAAGGCAATCGAGCGAAATATTATTACACCGGAACAGGCCGAAGTCATGACACAGAAAGAGATCATAAATCTCCTGTTTATGCCAAGTTTTTCCATGGCAAAGAAGATTACGGATATTTCCGGAAGAGGCGTTGGCCTTGATGTTGTAAAATCTAACATTGAGCAGCTTGGCGGTGATGTGGAAGTTAAGACAAAACTTGGGGAAGGAACAACATTTACCGTTCGTCTTCCTCTGACACTTGCCATTATTCAGGCATTGATGGTTGAAGTCCGCGATGAAAAATATGCCATTGCCCTTGGGTCCATTGCAAATATTGAGAGTGTACCGGTCAGCAGCATCAAGTATGTGGAAGCAAAAGAGGTTATTCATCTGCGTGGAAGCGTTATTCCGCTTGTTCGTCTGGACAAACTTCTGGATATTGAACCAAGAGAAGAAGAACCGGAAAGCCTTACCGTTGTTATTGTAAAGAAAGGCGACAGTCAGGTAGGACTTGTTGTTGACGATCTGATGGGACAGCAGGAGATCGTTATTAAGTCTTTAGGCAAGTATATCAATGGAAATAAGCTGATCAGCGGTGCAACAATCCTCGGTGATGGTGAAGTTGCGTTGATTCTGGATGCAAACACACTGATGTAATGGGGGTGAATGACGATGGCTATTGCAAACAATCAGATTGAAACAAATGAGAATAAAAATAAAGAAAAAGAAGTAAAGCAGTATATCGTAGTTCAGATCGGTTCTGAAAAGTACGGAATTGATATCAGCTATGTCGATAATATTGTGCGTATGCAGAAAATTACCCGTGTGCCAAAGGCACAGGAGTATTTCAAGGGAATCATCAATCTTCGAGGCGAAATTGTGCCGGTTATGAGTATCCGTCTGAAAATGGGACTTGAGGATGATACCTTTACTTCGGCATCCCGGATCATTATTTTAAAGATCGAAGATAAAGGGTCTTTAGGTGTGATTGTAGATGAGGTTTGTGAGGTTGTAAATCTTTCTGAGGATCAGATCGAAAATAACAATATCAATTCAAATCATGTAAAAGATACTTTTATCAATGGTATTGGAACAAGCGGAGATCAGCTGATTTCCCTGTTTGAAATCAATGCGATTGTAGACGAAAAAGATAACACATAAGACAACTGAGTATAGTGAGGCTATGCCTCACTATACATGGTTATTGGAGGAAAAAGATGAACGATTTTACATTGGATAATGTAAATGAAATGTATATTGACGTACTGCGCGAAATTGGAAATATCGGAGCGGGAAATGCAACAACTTCTCTGGCAAGCATGATCAATGAACAGATTGATATGAATGTTCCGAAAGTAGAATTGATGGAAGCTTCTAAGCTGAGTTCCGCAATTTGTCCGGAAGACGAGATTATTGTCGGAATTTTTCTGGAAGTAACACATGATATTACAGGAAGCATGATGTTTTTAATGCGCATGGATTCCGCCCATTATCTTGTGAACAAACTGATGGGAAGAGACCCGGAAAACGATGCACCTTTTGATGAGATGGATTTATCTGCCATGAAGGAAATCGGAAATATTATTACGGCTTCGTATCTGTCTGCACTTTCAAGTATGACAAATCTTACGATTTTACCATCCGTTCCATATATTGCGGTGGATATGGCGGGAGCGATTCTTAGTGTTCCGGCAATTCAGTTTGGACAGTACGGAAATAATGCGCTGCTGATTGAAACAGAATTTGGCGATGAACGTATGATTAATGGATATTTTATCTTGATGCCTGAGGAAGAGTCCTATGCAAAGATTTTATCCTCTCTTGGAATTCAGCTATAGAGGAGATCGTAGAATATGGGAGAAGTGATCAAGGTTGGAATGGCAGACCTGAAAACCGCAAAAGCTCCGAATACACTCACGACACTGGGGTTGGGCTCTTGTATCGGATTAACACTTTATGATCCGGTGACGAAAATCGGTGGATTGGTACATTATATGCTGCCAGACAGCACAAAATTAAAAAATAATACCAATATTGCAAAATTCGGGGATACCGGAATCCGTGAACTTTTAAGACAGATTCTGGCTTTGGGAGCAAATCAGAGAAGACTTGTGGCAAAGATCGCGGGGGGTGCATGCATGTTTGAAACGAGCGGACTTTCGTCTGTGGGAAATGTAGGCGCACGCAATGCGGAAGAAGCAAAAATTATTTTGAAAGAATTAAGGATCCCGCTGATCGCGGAGGATACCGGTTTAAATTACGGACGTACGGTAGAACTGGATTGTGAGACCGGAGATTTCAGAATTAAATCGGTGGGAAAAGAAATTAAAGTAATATAGAGGGACAGAAGATGAAAACCAATGGTGTACCGGCTATTATTATGTTGGCGGCAGGGTTTATTGACTGTGTGATTGCAATTCTTACGCACATGTCACTTTGGAATTTTACAAGACAGCTGTTACTGGTACTTGTCCTGTTTTATGTGATCGGTTGTGTGGTAAAAATGATCATTGACCGAAACTTCAAGGATATGGAAGATGACCAGAACGGGGAAGAAACGGAAGAGTCTAAAGAGGAGCAGGAAGCGGAAGGCTCTGAGGAACAGGAAAATACTGAACAGGCCAAAGATGCACAGGAGCAGTCGCAGGAGCAGCCGGAGGTTCAGGAGGAACAACAAACAAAGTAATTAACCGGGGCGGAATGATGTAGATGAAAACTGCGGATAAAGAAAAACTCTGGGATGCGTATCGTCAGAAGAAAACGCAGGAGATCAGAGAACAGCTGATAATTGAATATGCGCAGCTTGTAAAACTCGTAGCGGGAAGACTCAGCATGTATCTTGGACACAATGTGGAATATGATGATTTGGTCAGTTATGGGATTTTCGGACTGATTGACGCAATTGATAAATTTGATCTGGAAAAAAATGTAAAATTTGAAACATATGCGAGTTTGCGGATTCGTGGTGCTATTTTAGACCAGATTCGTAAAATGGACTGGATTCCAAGAAGTGTCCGGCAGCGACAGCGCAAAATTGATGAAGCGATGAAACAGATCGAGATGAGGACCGGTAAAACAGCTTCGGATGAAGAACTTGCAAAGCAGCTGGGGCTGACGGATGAGGAACTGTGCAGCTGGCAGACACAGCTTAAGGTGACCAATGTTGTGTCTTTGAATGAATTTGAAGAAACCGGTCCGGAGCCAATGATTGATTCGGCGCATCCGGTTCGGTTTTCACAGCCGGAAGAAGTGGTGGAGGAAGAAGAATTAAAAGAAAAACTGGCGGAATCCCTGGAACTTCTGACGGAGAAAGAGCGGCGCGTTATTGAACTTTATTATTATGAAGATATGACATTAAAAGAAATCAGTAAAATATTGGAAGTGTCAGAATCACGTATTTCCCAGTTACATACCAAAGCATTAAACAAGATGCGTAAAAAAATGGGTGTTTATATGAATATTCTGACGGAGTAGGAGCGGATCTATGGCAATTGCACCAATCAATTATGCTACGATACAGCGTACCGCAGACATCGAGACATTCAAAAACCAGCAGGATACAAAACCGATGGTGGATCAGCAGAATATTCAGGTGCAGGTGGATCACAGGGAGGATGTTCTGCATCATCAGGTCATCCATCCGGAAGAAAATGAGCAGCTGGATAATCACACAGATGCCAGGGAAGAAGGAAAAAACAAATATAAAAAACAGGGATCTGTGAGAAAAAAAACAAACAAGGAAACGAAGCGGACGGGTGGCAATCCGGTTGGCGGCAGTTTTGATATGAAAATCTGAGGGAAAATATATGACGGGTGTGGAAATTACACTGATTCTGGTTGGAATCATTTTTGTTCTCGTAAGCTTTTTTGTTCAGGAAAAACTTACCCCGAAAGATGTACAGGAGATAACCAGATTAAGTGAGAAGGAATTAAAGATTATTGTCGAGCGGGAACTGAAAAATGCAAATGACAAGGTAGAAGATGCAATCGATGCAGTGGTAGAACAGTCCCAGGAGAATGCCAAGCGTCTGATGGAAAAAGAAACGAATGAGAAAATTATGGCAATCAACGAATATTCCAATACGGTGATTGAATCAATGAATAAAACGCATAATGAAATTCTCTTTTTATATAATATGCTCAATGACAAGCATACGGAACTGACCGGGCTTGCATCGCAGCTACAACAGTTTTCGGAGCAGGTAAAACATACACAGGATGAAATGATGACACATCTGACGGAAACGGTAAAAGAGCCTGAACCGGCAAGAACGGAAGTGTCAGAGCCTGTGGAGGAACAGCCGCAGCAGATTTCACCAAAAGCATCTGTGGCAGAGGAAACCGATAACGGAAGCTTCAACGATCAGGTACTTGCACTTCATCAAAACGGAGTGTCTGATGTGGAAATTGCCCGTAAGCTGGGACGGGGGCTTGGAGAAGTGAAGCTGGTGATCGGATTATACAAAGGGGAAGATGTCAGTGAGATTTAAATATTATTTACGTGGCTGCGGACTTGGAATTCTGGTTGCCTCGCTGGTATTTATTGTATCGTTACATGCACACGGCGGAGCAATGTCGGATGAAAAAGCTATGCAGAGAGCTTCGGAACTTGGAATGATCATGCCGGATGACACACAGACGCAGGAAGCAGAAACGCAGACAACAGAACTTCCGGTAAAGGAAACGAATCTTCCGGATACACAAAGAACGACACAGGCAGTGACACAGAAGGTTCCGCAGAACGATACACAAAAACAGACGGAGCGTGATACTTCTTCGGAACAGAATGACACATCAAAAGAGTCGGAGAAAAAGGCGGAAGAAAAGAAAAAAACACAGGACTCTCAAAAGAAAGAAGAAGAGAAGAAAAAAGCGCAGGAGACCGAGAAGGAAGAAACAAAAAAGGAAAAAGTCTCCATTACAATAAAAGGCGGAGAAGTGTGCAGGGAGATTGCACAGGATCTGCAGGAGAAAGGACTTGTCAAGGATGCGGAAGATTTCCGCAAATATATGCAGGATCACAATTATGCAAGATATATCCGTGTGGGGACATTTACGCTGGAAAAGGGAATGAACTATAGCGAGATTGCGAAAGTACTGACAAAAAAATAGTATAATAAAGCTTGCATGAAAGCCTTTGGTATGATATAATGCCAAAGGCTTTAAATTTTATTAAACACATGTATGGAAGCTGCCGGTGCCGGATCTACGCTTTTCCGGTGGCAGACTAATAGGAAGTACATGGAAGAAATCAACCAAACGGAGGTAATTAAAATGAGCGTAATTTCTATGAAACAGTTACTTGAGGCAGGTGTTCATTTCGGACATCAGACAAGAAGATGGAACCCTAAAATGGCTCCATACATCTACACAGAACGTAACGGTATCTACATCATTGACTTACAGAAGTCTGTTGGCAAGGTAGATGAGGCATATGATGCAATTTCCGATATCGCTGCTCAGGGTGGTACCATTCTTTTCGTTGGTACAAAGAAGCAGGCACAGGATGCTATTAAGACTGAGGCAGAGCGTTGCGGAATGTACTATGTAAATGAGAGATGGTTAGGTGGAATGCTTACAAACTTCAGAACCATCCAGAGCCGTATTGCACGTCTGAAAGAAATCGAGACCATGTCTGAAGATGGAACATTTGATGTTCTGCCAAAGAAGGAAGTTATTGCACTGAAAAAAGAGTGGGATAAGTTAGAGAAGAACCTTGGCGGAATCAAGGATATGAAGAGAATTCCTGACGCTATCTTTATCGTAGATCCTAAGAAGGAGAGAATCTGCGTACAGGAAGCACAGTCTTTAGGAATCACACTGATCGGTATTGCTGATACAAACTGTGATCCGGACGAGTTAGATTATGTAATCCCAGGTAATGATGATGCAATCAGAGCCGTTAAGCTTATCGTTTCCAAGATGGCAGATGCTGTTATCGAGGCAAAGCAGGGAACTGAGGAAGTTGCTGCAGAAGCTGCTGAGGAGACAGTAGAAGAATAATTTTTGCATAATCATTCGAGAATTGGAGGAAAAAAAGATGGCAATTACTGCTGCTATGGTTAAGGAACTGCGTGAGATGACAGGCGCAGGCATGATGGATTGTAAGAAAGCTCTGACAGAGACAAACGGAGATATGGATGCCGCTGTTGACGTTTTGAAAAAAAGCGGTGCAGCCAAGATGGAAAAGAAGCAGAGCAGAATCGCTGCGGAAGGTATCGCAAGAGTTGCAGTAAACGGAAATGTTGCTGTTGTAGCTGAGGTTAACTCAGAGACAGATTTCGTTGCTAAAAATGAAACATTCCAGGAGTTTGTTCAGACAGTTGCAGATACAGCACTTGCTTCTGATTTAAACGGTGGAGCAAACGGCGAAGATATCGAGGCACTTCTTGCTACAAACGGACTCAGTGATCTGCTTGTTGAGAAGACAGCAACAATCGGAGAGAAGTTATCTGTGCGCAGATTCGCAAAGGTAACCGGTGATGCTGTTGCTTCTTATATTCACGGTGGCGGAAGAATCGGTGTTGTTATCGCTGCAGACGGTGCATCTGATGATGCTGCAAAAGAGGCTCTTACAAACATTGCTATGCAGGTTGCTGCAATGAACCCACAGTATATCAGCAGAAACGATATTTCCGCTGAGGAACTTGCAAAGATCAAAGAGATCACAATTGACAGCGCATTAAACGATGCAACAACTCTTCCAAAGCCTATCTTAAACAAATTACTGGACAAGGCAATCGGCGAGAAGGTATGGAGTGATGAGGATATCAATAACTTCGAAGAGCATAAGAGCAATATGAATTATGTCTGGAATTTCCTTTCCGATGCTGCAAAGGTTCAGCTGGGTGAGCTGGCTATGGCAGATAAGGCATCTATCACTGCTGAGAAGATGTTCGGCGGTCTTGTAGAAGGTCGTGTATCCAAGCAGTTAAAGGAGATCTGCCTTCTTGATCAGACATACGTTAAGGCGGAAGATGGCAAGCAGTCCGTAGCTAAGTATCTTGAGTCTGTTTCCAAGAATTTTAAAATCACCAAGATGATTCGTTTCGAAGTTGGCGAGGGTATGGAAAAGAAACAGGAAGATTTCGCAGCAGAAGTTGCTGCACAGATGAACGCATAATCCGTTCACAGAGTCAAGCTGTGTGAAAACACAAAAGGAGTCGTGGTTTTGGAAAAATAAAGAAACCGTGGCTCCTTTTTTATAACAATTTTACAACAACAGGGAATTAAATCTTTACAAGTTTTCAAAATATGTTAAAATAGAAAAGGATATTTCCCGGTGGAGGAACAGGATGAGTACAAAAGATTCAGAAGCTTTGGAGCAGCAGCGCCAGAGGAGAAATCGCATCAACCGTATGAAGACGGGAATCATTGTGACGATTACGGTATGGATGCTTGTCTCACTGTTGGCAATTATCCTTCTGACGGTGCAGGTAGCACGTTTGAGCAGCCATGTAAAGAGACTGGAGAAAGCGGGACAGACAACCGTTTCGCAAAATATTCCGGATTCTGAAAATGTGCAGGCTGCGGATACAGAAAGCAGTGGGCAGGAGACACAGAAATCTGCTTACGATAAAGTTGTGACGGGGATTGATTCCGGGGACAATATGGCAAAAGAGGGAGATGCACATAAAGTATATCTTACTTTTGACGGTGGACCGGATGAAAATACGGACAAGATTCTCGACGTATTGGATAAATACGGAGTAAAAGCAACTTTTTTCGTAGTAGGGGATGATTCCAAGGATATGCAGGAGGTCTATAAGAGGATTGTAAAAGACGGACATACACTTGGAATGCATTCCTTTTCCAACAAATACAGTACAATATATGCCTCCACAGAGGCATTTGAACAGGATTTTGATAAGATTTCCTCATATCTGAAAGACGTTACGGGAGTCAATAGTCTCTATTATCGTTTTCCGGGAGGAAGCAGCAATGAGATCAGCAATGTAAATATGGCTGAATTCGTTCGTGTCTTAAATGAAAAGGGAATTACATACTTTGACTGGAACGTTTCCGCAGGAGATACTTCATCGGATTATACGGTGGATGATGTTGTGACAAATGTGACAGAAGGAGTAAAAAGATACAAAACCTCGGTTGTGTTATTACACGACGGAGATGACAAGTCAACAACGGTAGAGGCTCTGGAACCTTTGATTCAGAAACTGCAACAGATGAAAGCTGAGATTCTGCCGATTGATGAAAATACAAAAGTCATTCAATATATCAAGGCAGATAGTGTTGAATAAGTAGTATGAGTGGAGGAAGCACGATGGGATTATTTAAAGATTTTAAGGATGATTTTTCTCAGGCGGTCAATGAAATGATGCCGGGAGCAGACGCTCCGGAAAAAGAAAACAAAGCAGAAGATCTGGTAGTTAACACTCTGGGAGAAGATGTGGATGTGAAATCCGAATTATCCAAACTGGATGGTTTACTGGAGCAGGTACAGAAGGATGACGGGTCTGATACACAAAAGTTAGAGTCGGAGCTTCCACCAATTCACAAAGAGGATAAAAAACCGGTGATCACACCAGCTGTGGACCCGGTAATCAATACATTTAATGAGGAGAAAAAAATTATGAGCGACACAACAATGGAAACCCCAAAGCCAACAGCACCAGTGATGAATAACAAAGTGAATCCGGATGCAGTTTCAGATGAGACATCTGTTATAACCGCAGGAACTGTTCTGACCGGTGATATCGCGTCTGACGGATCATTTGATATTCAGGGAACCATCAACGGAAATGTAACCTGTAATGGTAAGCTGGTTGTAACCGGAACCATTAACGGAAACAGTGCAGCTTCAGAGTTTTTTGCTGATGTGGCAAAAGTTGAGGGAGAAGTTGTAAGTTCCGGTACAGTTAAGATTGGAGCCGGTTCTGTGATCATTGGTAATATTGCAGCAGCTTCTGCAGTTATTGCAGGTGCAATCAAGGGTGATATCGATGTACAGGGACCTGTTGTTGTTGATACATCTGCAGTAGTCATGGGAAATATCAAATCCCGTTCCGTACAGATTAATAACGGTGCAGTAATCGAAGGTTTCTGCTCTCAGTGTTATGCTGATATTGATGTACAGGGACTTTTTGACGGAAAGTAAAATTAATCATAGGAGACAGATACGATGAAACGTATTTTATTAAAACTCAGTGGAGAGGCACTGGCCGGGGACAAGCATCATGGATTTGATGAGCCGACAGTTACGGTTGTTGCAAAGCAGGTAAAGCAATTGGTAGATGCAGGGGTACAGGTTGGTATTGTCATCGGAGGAGGAAACTTCTGGAGAGGACGTACCAGTGAGACGATCGACCGTACAAAAGCCGATCAGATCGGTATGCTTGCTACGGTTATGAACTGTATTTATGTGTCAGAAATTTTCCGTTCCGTTGGAATGATGACTTCCGTGCTTACCCCGTTTGAGTGCGGATCTATCACAAAGTTATATTCCAAGGATCGTGCAAATAAATATTTTGCACATAACATGGTTGTATTTTTTGCAGGTGGTACCGGACATCCATATTTCTCAACTGATACGGCAACGGTACTTCGTGCGGTAGAGATTGAAGCAGATGGAATTTATCTTGCCAAGGCAATCGATGGTGTATATGACAGCGATCCGAAAGTAAATCCATCCGCTAAGAAATATGATCAGGTTTCCATTCAGGAAGTCATTGATAAAAAACTTGCGGTCGTTGATTTGACAGCATCCGTAATGTGCATGGAAAACCACATTCCAATGTATGTATTCGGACTTGGTGAAACGAACAGCATTGTAAACGCGGTAAACGGCCAGTTCAACGGAACCGTCGTTACTGTGGACTAGGAGGATATAGTATATGGACGAGAGATTACAGATTTTTCAGGATAAAATGGAGAAATCCCTTGCCAATTTAAATGAGGAGTTCGCGGGAATCCGCGCAGGACGTGCGAATCCGCATGTGTTGGACAAACTTCGTGTTGATTATTACGGAACACCGTCTCCGATTCAGAGCGTTGCAAATGTCAGTGTTCCAGAGCCGAGAATGATTCAGATTCAGCCATGGGAAGCATCTATGGTAAAAGAAATTGAAAAAGCCATTCTCAGTTCGGATCTGGGAATTAACCCGACGAATGACGGAAAACTGATTCGTCTGGTATTTCCGGAACTGACCGAAGAGCGAAGAAAAGAGCTGGCAAAAGATATTAAGAAAAAAGGTGAGGGTGCCAAGGTCGCTGTGAGAAATATCCGCAGAGATGCGATGGATCATTTCAAAAAAGTAGGCAAGGCGGAGGATATTTCTGAGGACGAGATCAAGGATCTCGAAGACGGAATCCAGAAACTGACCGATCAGTATGTTGCACAGATTGACAAGGCTGTGGATGCCAAGTCGGATGAAATTCTTACAGTATAAGATGTTTAAGGGACATAAGCCTGTGGCTATGTCCCTTTTTCACTTGCAGGAAAGAGGGGAACAAGATTGATGAAAATTCCAAAACATGTGGCGATTATACTCGATGGGAATGGAAGATGGGCAAAAAGCAAGGGTATGCCACGCAATTATGGACATACCGTTGGCGCAAAGAATGTAGAAACGGTTTGTCAGGCTGCAGATGAGCTTGGAATTGAGTACCTGACACTGTATGCATTTTCCACGGAAAACTGGAATCGTCCGGACAGCGAAGTGGCTGCACTGATGAAACTGCTGGAGAGTTATTTGAAAAACTGTATCCGCACGGCAAATAAAAATAATATGCGGGTACGTGTGATTGGGGAACTTTCCAGATTATCCGAAAGTTTTCAGAAAAAGATTCAGGAACTGGAAGAAGTTTCCGCGGCAAATACGGGACTGAATCTGACCATTGCCATCAATTATGGAAGCCGGGATGAGATGCTTCGGGCCATGAAGCATATGTTTACTGATATAAAGAATGGCAGAATCACGGAGGAGGAAATCAATGAGAAAATCTTTTCCGGATATCTGGATACAAGGGAACTTCCAGACCCGGATTTACTGATTCGTACAAGTGGAGAGCAGCGGCTTTCCAATTATCTGCTGTGGCAGCTTGCGTATAGCGAATTTTATTTTACGGATGTTCCGTGGCCGGATTTTCATAAAAAAGAATTGGAATTAGCTGTGGAAGCGTATAATAAACGAGACAGACGCTTTGGCGGACTTAAGGAGGAAGAATAGGATGTTTAAAACGAGACTGTTAAGCGGAATCGTGCTGGTAATTCTGGCTCTGTTTTTGATTATTTCAGGCCATGAAATTTTATTATTTGCAACACTTGCCATTTCCTGTATCGGAATGTTTGAATTATATCGCGTGTTCAAGATGGAAAAGACCGTTCTGGCAGGCGTTGGATATCTGGCGGCAATCGTTTATTACTGTAATTTACAGTGGAAGTTTCTGCCGGATCTTATGATTTTATTTATGGCATTTTTGATTCTGTTAATGTTTGTATTTGTATTTGCATATCCGAAATTTCATGCAGATCAGGTGATGGCAGCATTTTTTGGATTCTTCTATGTAGCGGTCATGCTTTCTTATGTATATCAGATCCGTACGCTGGAGAGAGGGTTATATCTTGCCTTTCTTGTATTTTTATGTTCGTGGGGATGCGATACCTGTGCATATTGCGTCGGAATGCTGATCGGAAAGCACAAGATGTCGCCGAAACTCAGTCCGAAAAAATCGGTAGAGGGTGCAGTGGGAGGTGTGGCAGGTGCTGCGCTTCTGACCGCTTTATATTGTTTTATTTTCCGTAGCCCGATGCATCTGGAACGTGGAGAAATTGTAATTCTTGCTGTGATTGCGGCAATTGCCGGACTGATTTCCATGGTAGGGGATCTGACAGCTTCTGCCATCAAAAGAAATTATGATATCAAGGATTACGGAAAGCTGATTCCCGGTCATGGAGGAATTCTCGACCGGTTTGACAGCATGATTATTACTGCACCAATCATTTATTTCCTGGCGCTTCATATGCTGTAAGAGGTGAACGATGAAAAAGATAGCAATTTTGGGATCGACAGGGTCCATTGGAACACAGACACTTTCTGTGATTGAAGAACATGCAGATGATTTCGAAGTGACCGCACTTGCCTGTGGAAACAATATCCGTCTGCTGGAAGAACAAATGCGGAAATTTCGCCCAAAGCTTGTTGCTGTGTGGAGCAAAGAGGCAGCAGCTTCCCTTCGGGTCCGCACGGCGGATCTGGGCATTCCTGTGGAAACCGGAATGGATGGATTACTTGCGGTTGCAACTTATGAAGAGTCGGAAATTCTGGTGACGGCGATTGTCGGGATGCTCGGAATCCGGCCGACCATTGCAGCCATAAAGGCAAAGAAAACGATTGCCCTGGCAAACAAAGAAACGTTAGTTACGGCAGGACATCTGATTATTCCGCTTGCAGCGGAGTATGGAGTGTCCATTCTTCCGGTAGACAGTGAACATAGTGCCATTTTCCAGTCTTTGCAGGGAAACGAAGAAAATCCGATCAGTAAAATCCTTCTTACCGCATCCGGAGGACCGTTCCGGGGCAGAAAGAAGCAGGATCTGCTTCATATACAGGTGGAAGATGCATTAAAGCATCCGAACTGGTCCATGGGACACAAGGTGACCATTGATTCTTCGACACTTGTGAACAAAGGGCTTGAGGTTATGGAAGCAAAATGGCTGTTTGGTGTGGAACTCGAACAGATTGAAGTTGTCGTGCATCCGCAGAGTGTCATTCATTCTGCTGTGGAATATGAGGATGGTGCAGTGATTGCGCAGCTTGGAACGCCGGATATGCGTCTGCCGATTCAGTATGCACTGTATTACCCAAAGCGGAAACATTTATCCGGGAAGCGTCTGGATCTTTTTGCTCTTTGTGACCTTACGTTTGAGCGCCCGGATACGGATACCTTCCGTGGGCTTTCCCTGGCATATGATGCTGCCAGACGGGGAGGAAATATCCCAACGGTTTTTAATGCCGCAAATGAAAAGGCAGTGGCAATGTTTCTGGACAGAAAAATCGCTTATCCGGAAATTACGGAAATGATTGAAGCTGCAATGGAAGAAGTCAGCTATATCGTACATCCGGATTTAGAGCAGATCTTAGAGACAGAGCAGGCAACATATGAATATATAGGGGGCAGGTGGTAAAAAAAATGAAAATTGTATCATTTCTTATCGCATTTGTAATATTTAGTATTGTAATTTTATTTCATGAACTGGGGCATTTTTTGCTTGCAAAGGCAAACGGAATCCGGGTAAATGAATTTTGTTTCGGCCTTGGACCGACTATCTGTGGGATACAAAAAGGCGAAACCAAATACTGCATTAAGGCATTTCCGTTTGGAGGAGCCTGCATGATGGAAGGGGAAGACGAAGATTCGACGGACAATCGTGCATTTGGTAAAAAGCCGGTATGGGGACGTATGAGCGTTGTATTTGCAGGACCTTTTTTTAATTTTATTCTTGCATTTATTTTCGCGTTTATCCTGATGAGCTGTGTGGGATATGATAAGCCCGTTCTTTCCGGGGTAATGGAAGGATATGCCGCAGAAGAGGCAGGTCTTCAGGAAGGGGATGAGATTATCCGGATGAATCATTTTTCGGTTCATTTCAGCAGAGAAATCACTGCATACGGAACATTTCATTCCGGGGAAACCATTAAAGTCACTTATGCAAGGGATGGGCAGAAACATACGACAACACTGGTTCCGAAACTGGATAAAGAGACCGGAAGATATCTGTACGGATTTCAGACCATGGGAAATGTCCGGGTAAAGGGAAACGTGCTCACAAACCTAAAAAACAGTTTTTATGAGGTGCGATACTGGATTTATACCACTATCCAGAGTCTGAAAATGCTTGTGACACGTCAGGTATCTCCAAACGAACTGAGCGGACCGGTCGGTATCGTAAAATCAATCGGAGACACCTATCAGCAGTCTGTAAAAAATGACGGGTATTACTATGCACTTTTGAATATGCTCAACTGGACGATTCTTTTATCTGCGAATCTGGGCGTTATGAATCTGCTGCCGCTTCCGGCACTGGACGGAGGCCGGCTGTTATTTCTGATTATTGAGGCGATCCGCAGAAAGCGGATTGATCCAAACAAAGAAGGCATGGTAAATCTGGTTGGTATTGTATTGTTGTTTGGACTGATGTTTATTGTTATGTTCAATGACATTCGAAAACTATTTATCTAAGAGGCTAGAGGCGTTATGATGGAGAGACATATCACAAAGGAAGTACAGATTGGAAACAGATGGATTGGAGGAAATCATCCGATTGCGATTCAGTCTATGACAAATACAAAGACAGAGGATGTTGCGGCAACGGTGGCACAGATTAAGCAGCTGACAAAAGTCGGTTGTGAAATTATCCGCTGCGCGGTTCCCACCCAGGAGGCAGCTGCGGCGCTGACGGAAATCAAAAAACAGATTACCATCCCGCTGGTTGCGGATATCCATTTTGATTACCGGCTTGCGATTGCAGCCATGGAGCACGGTGCGGATAAAATTCGTATCAATCCCGGAAACATTGGAAGTCGTGAGCGTGTAAAAGCGGTTGTGGATGTGGCAAAAGAGCGCCGGATTCCTATCCGTGTGGGCGTCAACAGCGGATCTTTAGAGAAGGGTCTTGTGGAAAAATACCATGGTGTGACCGCAGAGGGAATTGTGGAGAGCGCAATGGATAAAGTGAAACTGATCGAAGATATGGGCTATGATAATCTTGTGATCAGTATCAAATCCTCGGATGTCATGATGTGTGTCAAAGCACATGAGCTGATCGCAAAACAGACGGATCATCCGCTGCATGTGGGAATCACAGAGGCGGGAACACTGATCAGCGGGAATATCAAATCCGCAATCGGTCTGGGACTGATTTTAAACCAGGGAATCGGGGATACCATCCGTGTTTCTCTGACCGGGGACCCGTTGGAAGAGATTAAATCCGCAAAACTGATTCTTCGTACCCTCGGACTTCGCAAAGGGGGCGTGGAAGTGGTTTCCTGTCCGACCTGCGGAAGAACCCGCATTGATCTGATCGGGCTTGCCAATCAGGTAGAAACGATGGTTTCGGAATTTCCGCTTGATATCAAAGTGGCGGTAATGGGATGTGTGGTAAACGGACCGGGAGAGGCAAAGGAAGCCGATATCGGGATTGCCGGAGGTGTCGGCGAGGGTCTGATTATCAAACATGGAGAAATTTACAAAAAGGTACCGGAAGCAGAACTTCTGCCGGCACTGCGTTATGAATTGGAACATTGGAGTGAAGACTGATGTCAAAAGCATTTCGTGAAGCCTTTCCGACACTGAAACTGGAGGAAGAACTCGAAGGGCTGTTAGATACAACTGAAGTGACAAAAATAAGTGCGAATCATGAACATACTCATATTCGCATTTATTTGCGTGCAAAAAGACTTATTTTCAAAAAAAACATATGGAAACTTGAAAAAGCGATTACCGAACAGATTTTTCAGAACCGGGCCATACAGGTAAAGATCATAGAGTCTTATGAGCTTTCCGAACAGTATACCCCGAAGTCTCTGATAGAGGTGTATAAGGACAGTATTTTAGATGAACTGAATGCCTACAGTGTGCTCGAATACAATCTGTTGCGGACGGCGGACATGGAATTTCCGGAAGAGGACCGTCTGATTCTGACGATGGATGAGACTATTATTGCCAAAACCCGTACGGATGAGATTATCGAATTTTTAGAGAAAGTGATCTGTGAGCGCTGTGGAATGAATCTGAAAATATTTCCACAATACCGGAAACCGCAGGAGAGCAAATACCGGAAAAATTCCGAAGAACAGATTCGGCAGGAAGTGGCAGGAATTGTTGCGCGGACGAAGCTGGTTATGGAAGGAAAATCCCAGGAAACGGAAGAAAAAGAGAAAACTGTCGAAACAGAAGAAAAAACAAAGACAATTGCAAAAACGGCAGGAAATCGTGCAGACACTTCAAAAAATGGTACAAATTATGCAAAACCAAAGCAGAAGTTTGAAAAGCGGGGAGAGTTCCGCCGGAAATTCGAGTCGGATAACGGCAAAAAATCCATGAATCCGGATGTAATATACGGAAGAGACTTCGAAGAAGAGAGCATGGAGATTGAGAAGATTGACGGACCGATCGGAGAGGTTGTGATCCGCGGAAAGATTCTGTCGGTAGATACCCGTGAGATCCGCAATGAAAAGACCATCATTATTTTTTCCGTGACGGATTTTACCGATACGATTGTTCTTAAAATTTTTGCGAGAAATGATGATGTACCGGAGCTGTTAAAAGAAATCAGCGGGGGAAAGTTTGTGCGTGTCAAAGGTGTTGCAACCATTGATAAGTTCGACAGTGAACTTACCATCGGTTCTATCGTCGGAATCAAGAAATGCGCCGATTTTACAACGGTCCGTATGGATACCAGCGTAGAAAAACGCATAGAGCTGCACTGCCATACCAAAATGAGTGATATGGATGGCGTTTCAGATGTCAAGGATATTGTCAAGCGTGCAATGAAATGGGGGCATAAGGCGATTGCCATTACCGATCACGGGGATGTGCAGGCGTTCCCGGATGCCAATCATACCGTACCGTCCGATTCGGATTTTAAAGTCATTTACGGCGTGGAGGCATATCTGGTCGATGATTTAAAGGGGATGGTGACGGACAGTCAGAACCAGGATCTGGATGCAGATTATGTGGTATTTGATTTGGAGACAACCGGATTTAGTCCGGAGACCAACCGCATTATAGAGATCGGGGCGGTGAAGGTGCAGAACGGAAAGATCGTGGACAAATTCTCAACGTTTGTCAATCCACAAGTGCCGATTCCGTTTCGGATTGAGCAGCTGACGTCGATCAATGATTCCATGGTGATTGATGCACCTGTCATTGCAGACATTCTTCCGGAATTTATGAAATTCTGCGAGGGATGTGTTATGGTTGCCCATAATGCCGATTTCGATATGAGTTTTATCAAGAAAAACTGCCAGAGGCTGGATATTCCATGCAAGCCGACGATTGTGGATACGGTTGCCCTGGCGCGTGTCCTGCTTCCGAATCTGAACCGTTTTAAGCTGGATACGGTTGCAAAAGCGCTGGGCGTATCCCTGGAAAATCACCATCGTGCCGTGGATGATGCCGGATGTACGGCAGAGATTTTTGTGAAGTTTATCGAGATGCTCCGGGAGCGCGGTATGTCTACCTTAGACGAAGTGAATGCAATGGGAACCTCATCGGTGCAGAATGTACAAAAGATGCCGACTTATCATGCGATCATTCTTGCCACCTGCGATCAGGGGCGGACAAACCTGTATAAGCTGATTTCGCTGGCGCATATCAAATATTATCACCGGCGTCCGAGGATTCCGAAGAGTGAATTTATCAGGTACCGGGATGGACTTCTGATCGGGTCTGCCTGCGAAGCGGGAGAGTTGTACCGGGCAATTTTAAATGGCCGTCCGGAGGAAGAAATTTCTAGACTGGTAAACTTTTATGATTATCTGGAAATCCAGCCGCTCGGAAACAATGCATTCCTTGTAAGAGATGAAGATTCTCCGGTTGCGTCCAATGACGATCTGATTGAGATCAATAAAAAGATTGTCCGGCTCGGTGAACAGTTCCATAAGCCGGTGGTGGCAACCTGTGATGTGCATTTTTTAGATCCGGAGGATGAAATTTACCGGAGAATTATCATGGCAGGGCAGGGATTTAAAGATGCGGATGAGCAGGCTCCCCTTTTTCTGCGGACGACGGAAGAGATGCTGAAAGAATTTGCCTATCTTGGAAGTGAAAAAGCAGAAGAGGTTGTTATTACAAACACAAACCGGATTGCGGATATGTGCGAAAAAATTTCTCCCGTTCGTCCGGATAAGTGTCCGCCGGTCATTGAAAATTCGGACCAGATGCTGCGTGACATCTGTTACAACAAAGCACATAAAATGTATGGAGATCCACTGCCGGAAATTGTGCAGGAACGTTTAGACCGGGAATTAAATTCCATTATCAGCAATGGGTATGCTGTGATGTATATCATTGCGCAGAAGCTGGTTTGGAAATCCAACGAAGACGGCTACCTGGTCGGATCGCGTGGATCGGTCGGAAGTTCTTTCGTTGCGACAATGTCTGGTATTACGGAGGTTAACCCGCTGCATGCGCATTATCTGTGCAAACATTGCCAGTACAGCGATTTTGATTCGGATCTGGTAAAATCTTTTTCCGGCCGAAGTGGATGTGATATGCCGGATAAGCTCTGTCCGCGCTGCGGAAAACCGCTTTCCAAAGAAGGGTTTGATATTCCGTTTGAGACGTTCCTGGGATTTAAGGGAAATAAAGAGCCGGATATCGACCTGAACTTTTCCGGAGAGTACCAGAGTAAGGCACATAAATACACCGAAGTTATCTTCGGGGAGGGACAGACCTTTAAGGCAGGAACGATCGGTACGCTGGCGGATAAGACGGCATTCGGTTATGTCAAAAATTATTATGAAGAGCGCGGCGTACATAAGAGAAACTGTGAAATTGACCGGATCGTGCTTGGATGTGTCGGGGTGCGTCGTACTACGGGACAGCATCCGGGTGGTATCGTTGTTCTTCCGATGGGGGAACAGATTTATACATTTACCCCGGTTCAGCATCCAGCAAATGATATGACGGTCGATATTACGACCACACATTTTGATTATCACTCGATTGACCATAATCTTTTAAAACTTGACATTCTCGGGCACGATGATCCTACCATGATCCGTATGCTGCAGGATCTGACGGGCGTAGATCCGACGCAGATTCCACTGGATGATAAGGCTGTCATGTCGCTGTTTCAGGATACTTCCGCACTTGGCATCACGCCGGACGATCTGGTGAACTGCCAGCTGGGGGCATTGGGTATCCCGGAGTTTGGTACAGACTTTGCCATGGGCATGTTAATTGATACACAGCCAAAAGAATTTTCGGATCTGGTGCGTATTGCAGGGCTGTCCCATGGTACGGACGTATGGCTTGGCAATGCACAGACACTGATTCAGGAAAAGAAGGCAACGATTTCTACCGCCATCTGTACAAGGGATGATATCATGATCTATCTGATCAGTATGGGACTGGATTCCGAGGAATCGTTTAAGATTATGGAGAATGTCCGGAAGGGAATTGTGGCAAAAGGAAAATGTGACAAATGGCCGGAATGGAAGCAGGATATGATCGATCACAATGTACCGGACTGGTATATCTGGTCCTGTGAGAAGATTAAGTACATGTTCCCGAAAGCCCATGCAGCCGCGTATGTTATGATGGCATGGCGCATTGCCTACTGTAAAGTGTTTTATCCGCTGGCTTACTATGCAGCATATTTTTCTATCCGTGCGACCGCGTTCAGTTATGAGCTGATGTGTCAGGGAAAAGAAAAACTGGAAGGATATATGCATGAGTACGAAAAGCGCAAGGACGAGCTCTCCAAAAAAGAGCAGGATACCTACAAAGATATGCGTCTGGTACAGGAAATGTATGCCAGAGGATTTGAATTTCTTCCGCTGGATATCTATAAGTCAGAACCGCATCATTTTCAGATTGTGGATGGAAAACTGCTGCCGGCGCTCAATACGATTGACGGACTTGGCGATAATGCGGCAGTTGCGATTGCAGAAGCGGCAAAAGACGGAATTTTTCTTTCCAAGGATGATTTTAGGGAACGGACAAAAGTATCAAAGACAACAATAGAACTGATGAGTGATCTGGGATTGTTTGGCGATATGCCGGAATCCAATCAGCTTTCCCTGTTTGATTTTGGCGCGTAATGTTATGGAAGTTTTGAAAAACAAAAGAGGAGGAACCGCATTTTTGGGTTCCTCCTCTTTTACAGTCTTATAAATTTATTTTTTGATAACGCCGGGATGGAAAGCGGTGAGTGTTCCCGGATGATCGGTCGGTGTACAGAACATTTCTTTTGTCTTAAAATCGGTAAAATAGATGTAACTGGAAGTGACGTTGATATTGGAGTAATTGCCCTGTGCCAGTTCCTGATATCCACTGCCGTCATTTTTGATCATACAAAGGGCCGGATGGTCTTCGGAATAGCGCTGATAAAAAATACTGCTTCCGTATACATTGTAGAGATCCAGACTGTCCTTGGTAAGTGTAACCGGATGACCGGATTTCATATTGGTATGTACCAGGGCGTTGTTCTGATCCACATCCATATAATAAACATTGTCGTCACTGGTTACGATCGGTTTAAAAGAATTACATTCGTAGACTTTGCTTAAGCTGTCACTGGCGGTATCCAGCTGATAGATGGCGCCATCACTTTCCGTTCCGCTGGTATAAATATACTGACCCAGCGTGCTGCATGTAAAAATGTAAGGCGAATATACTTTTTTGCGTCCTTCGCCATCGATTCCGATCTTGTAAAGCGTTGTAGCATCCTTGTCATCATAGTGCAGATAATAAATGTAGTTTCCGACAAGCGAGGCATACAGGCAGGGATCTTTGTCTAAAATTTTAGTGTTTTCTCCATTCTGGTCAATTCTGCACAGACTGTTTCTTGCGTAGGAGAAGAAATCAAATCCGGTTCCATTATTTTCATTATTGCGTACATAGTATACATAATGGTCATCGGCGTTGATATACATGACACGGTCATAACTGAGTTTTTTCAGATGATTGCCGTTTGTATCCATGGAATACAGCCGGTAATCGTCATCCGGATTGGCAAAATAAACGGTTCCGTTTTTCTCACAAAACAAGCCGGCATTGTAAAGGTTTCCGGCAGTATTTCCGTTGACATAGCTTGTGTTGTATTTGATCTTACTTTTCTGATGGCTGTAAAAGCCCAGTCCTGCAAATACTACGACCAGAACAGCAATTATAATTATGGGCAAACGTTTTTTCATAATATCGAGTCCTCCTTGGTAAGTTGTATCTTGCCTTTTATACCTTTGTGTTATAAAATTTTATCATAAATCATGAAGGAGCGCTATATGAAAGATTTACTAGATATCCGAAAAGATATTGATAAAATTGACGAACAGATCGTAAAACTCTATGAGGAACGGATGAAACTGACCTCGGATGTGGCTGAATACAAAATAAACACCGGCAAGCAGGTTTTTGACAAAGAGAGGGAGGAATCCAAGCTGGCAACGCTGCAGAAAAAAGCGGAAAGTGATTTTACCAGACACGGAATCCGTGAACTTTTTGAGCAGATCATGGCGATGAGCCGTAAGAAACAGTATAAACTGCTGACGGAGCATGGAATTATGCCTCCGCAGGAGTTTGAGCCGATTCACACGCTGGATTATTCCAATGCAAGGATTGTTTTTCAGGGACTCGAAGGTGCCTACAGCCAGCTTGCCATGGAACAGTTTTTTGGAGAAAACTGCAATAATTTCCATGTGGAGAGCTGGAAAGATGCCATGGAGGCCATTAAGAACGGGGAAGCGGATTATGCGGTACTCCCGATCGAGAATTCTTCGGCAGGAATTGTCTCGGAAAATTATGATCTTCTGGTGGAATATGATAATTATATTGTCGGGGAGCAGATCATCCGTATTGATCATGCACTTTTAGGACTGGAAGATGCAGATGAGAGAGATATCCGTACCGTGTATTCGCACAAACAGTCACTGATGCAGTGCAGTGAATTTCTGGACAGTCATGCGGACTGGGAAAAATTCAGTGTCAGCAATAATGCCGTTGCAGCCAAGAAGGTCAAAGAGGATGGGGAGATTTCCCAGGCGGCGATTGCCAGTGCAAAAAATGCCCAGATTTATGGGTTGAAAGTATTACGCAATTCCATTCAGAATAATAAAAATAATTCGACCCGGTTTATTGTTGTGACAGGGAAAAAAGTATATACCGATCAGGCAGACCGGATCAGCATCTGTTTTGAGATCAATCACGAAAGCGGTGCTTTATATCATGCACTGTCGCATTTTATTTATAATGGACTGAATATGACAAATATCCAGTCACGTCCGTTACAGAATAAAAACTGGGAATATCGTTTCTTTGTTGATTTTGAGGGAAGATTTGAGGATCATGCAGTGCAGAATGCGCTGCGCGGACTTCGGGAGGAAACAATTGCATTCCGGATTCTTGGTACGTATTAGTCAGAATTGGTGAAAGAAGGTGGGCGTATGGCAATTCACACATTTGCAGCAATTTATATTGGCACATACGATGTGAGCCTGAAGGTATTTGAGTTTACAAACAGAAAAAAGTTTCATGAGGTGGATCACATCCGGTCCCGGCAGGAACTGGGGAAAGGTGCTTACGGCACCGGGACAATCGGATATGAGCAGGTGGAAGAACTCTGTGAAACACTGGCGCAGTTTAAAGAGATTATGGAAAGCTACAAGGTAGACAGTTATGAAGTCTGTGCCGCAGCCGCACTCCGGGATACCACGAATGAGATATTTGTTCTCGACCAGATTTATCTTAGAACCGGATTCCGGGTAAAGGTGCTCAGCAATTCGGAACACCGTTTTATCAGTTATAAAGCGGTGGCGGGAAGTCCGGTGTTTGAGGAGATGATAAAGACGAGTGCAGCAGTCGTGGATGTCGGCGGAGCGAGCGTACAGATTACGTTATTCCGCAACGGAAAGATGATCACGACACAGCACATGGAAGCGGGCATCATGCGCCTGCGGAATCTGCTTGGAGACCGCGGATATTCCCTGAAAATGTATGAAAACCAGATTGAGGAATATGTCAATAAAAAACTCGAGGGATTCCGTGCCATGTATATGAATACGCCGGTGGATTATCTGATCCTGATCAGTGACTATGCCGACGGCCTGGTCAAAAAGATTGAGGAAAAAGGCGGTAAAAGCCGGCAGGTAAAGCTGGATAAATTCTCTAAATTTATCGATAAACTGCTCAAAAAAACACTGGAGGAAATTACAGCGGAACTGAATCTTTCGGATGAGAGGGAACCGTTAATTATTCCGGCACTTGTGCTGTATAAAATGATGGCACAGAATGTGAATCCGAAAGAGGTATGGGTTCCGGGCGCAAATATTCAGGATGGTATGGCATTTGATTATGCACAGCACAATAAACTGCTGGCATCGACACATGATTTTGATGCGGATGTCATTTCGGCGGCCACATTTTTATCGGAGCATTACCACAGTTTTTCTCCACACATTCAGACACTTTCCAAGCTATCCATTAAGATTTTTGATGCGATGAAACAGGAACACGGACTTGGAAAGCGGGCGCGTCTGCTGCTTCAGGTGGCTACAATCCTGCATGACTGTGGAAAGTATGTCAGCTTTGCGGAAGCGTCGGAGAGTACGTATCATATTATCATGTCCTCAGAGATTATCGGTCTGACCCATCAGGAGCGGGAGATTGTTGCACAGATCGTGCGTTACAATACCCTTCCTCTGGACCCGTATGAGGAAGTCGCCGATGTGCTGAGTCAGGAAGAGTATCTTTGCGTGGCAAAACTTTCGGCAATTCTTCGTGTGGCAAATGCGCTGGATCAGAGTCATAAACAGAAGTTTAAAAATATCCGGATCGCGGTAAGGGAGAGAAAACTCGTGATTACGGTCGAGGCATTTGAGGATATTGCACTGGAACAGGCATTGTTTGACGCAAAGACCTCTTATTTTGAAAATGTATACAGCATGAAACCTGTTTTAAAAGAGAAGCGTATTTATAACTATTAGATCGGAGGGCTTTTATGGACACAAAAATAGATTTTAAAGATCCGGCATATTATGAAAACCGTGAACTCAGCTGGATTAAGTTTGACCAGCGTGTATTAAGTGAAGCAAGGGATAAATCCATTCCGCTTTTGGAGCGGTTGAAATTTGTCAGTATTACCTCTTCCAATCTGGATGAATTTTTCATGGTAAGGGTGGCATCCTTAAAGGATATGGTACATGCAAAATATAAAAAGCGTGATATCGCCGGAATGACCGCAACGGAGCAGCTTTCCGCCATCAATAAACAGGCAAGGGAGCTGGTCAATATCCAGTACAGTACATTCAGCCGTTCCCTGATGCCGCTTCTGCACAAAGAAGGGATTTATCTTCTGGATGCGCATGAAGATCTGAGTGAGGAACAGGCGCGTTTTGTGGATCGCTATTTTATGGAAAATGTATATCCGGTACTTACCCCGATGGCTGTGGATGCATCGCGTCCGTTCCCGCTGATCCGCAATAAAACACTGAATATTGCAGCACTTCTGACCGGAAAGAAAACGGAGGATGAGACCGTGTTTGCGACCGTGCAGGTGCCAAGTGTTCTGCCGCGTCTGGTACAGATTCCAAGCGAAGGGGAGACAAAATCGTTTATTCTCCTTGAGCAGATCATAGAACGCAACATCGGCATATTGTTTTCCAATTACAAGGTATTGTGTGCATATCCGTACCGGATCATGCGAAATGCAGATCTGACAATTGATGAGGATGAGGCATCAGATTTGCTGAAAGAGATTGAAAACAAATTAAAGATGCGTCAGTGGGGAGAAGTTATCCGTCTGGAAATTGAAGAGAAGGTAGACAAAAAACTTCTGAAATTTTTAAAGACGGAGCTGAAAGTATCGGATGAGGATATTTTTCAGATTGCAGGACCGATTGATCTGACTTTTTTAATGAAAATGTATGGGATTGACGGATATGACCATCTCCGCTATAAACCGTATACGCCGCAGCAGGTGCCGGAAATTACACCGGGAAGTGACATTTTTGCCGCAATCCGCAAAGGGGATATTTTTCTGCATCATCCATACGAAACCTTTGATCCGGTTGTGGATTTCATCCGGCAGGCATCCAAAGATCCGGATGTCCTGGCGATTAAACAGACACTGTATCGTGTCAGCGGAAATTCCCCGATTATCAGCAGTCTGGCACAGGCAGCGGAAAACGGCAAGCAGGTGTCGGTTCTGGTTGAGCTGAAAGCCCGTTTCGATGAGGAGCACAACATTGTCTGGGCGAAAAAACTGGAACAGGCAGGCTGTCATGTGATCTATGGTCTCGTTGGCCTTAAAACACACAGCAAGATCGCACTGGTGGTCCGCCGGGAGGAGGATGGAATCCGCCGCTATGTTCATCTGGGAACCGGAAACTATAACGATTCGACGGCAAAATTATATACGGACTGTGGAATCTTTACCTGCAAAGAGTCAATCGGGGAGGATGCCACAGCGGTGTTTAATATGTTATCCGGATATTCCGAACCGCTGGCATGGAATGAGTTGGTGCTGGCACCATACTGGCTGCGGGATAAATTTTTGCGCCTGATCGGCAGGGAAACGAAAAATGCACGGCAGGGTAGAGAAGCCCGTATCGTGGCAAAGATGAATTCCCTCTGTGATCCGAAGATTATTGCAGGATTGTATTATGCATCTTCCTGCGGAGTTCAGGTGGAGCTTCTGGTAAGGGGGATCTGCTGTCTGAAAGTAGGAGTGCCGGGAATCAGTGAGAATATTCATGTCCGTTCTATTGTAGGGGAATTTCTGGAGCATAGCCGTATTTTCTATTTTGAAAACGGCGGAAACCCGGAAATCTATATGGGAAGTGCGGATTGGATGCCGCGTAACCTTGACCGCCGGGTAGAGATTGTTTTTCCTGTGGAAGATGAGAAGATTAAGAAAGAGCTGGAGCATGTACTTGATCTGGAGTTTAAGGATAATGTAAAAGCTCATATCCTGCAGCCGGATGGAACTTATGTGAAACCGGATAAACGAGGCAAAGCCCAGATTAACTCTCAGATGGAATTCTGTATGGAGGCAACTGAGAAGGCTGCACTTCATAAACACGAAGAAAAGAAATCCCGTGTATTCATTCCGGCAGAGCCAGCGGAGGCTGTCTCTTATACACATCTGACGCTGCCGACGAATAGAGAGG